>OGFM01000056.1_pt1 | contig 98764 bp, 77 predicted proteins | sample 1570871 | NCBI WGS metagenome assembly OGFM01 (sample SAMEA2581957, study PRJEB24529) | metagenome | biome: Human gut stool | place: China | collected 2011
GGGATAAACGCTGAAGGCATCTAAGCGTGAAGCCCCCCTCAAGATGAGATATCCCTGCTTAGGCAGTAAGACCCCTTGTAGACGACAAGGTAGATAGGTTGGAGGTGGAAGAGCGGCAACGCTTGCAGCTGACCAATACTAATAGGTCGAGGGCTTGACCAGAAATGGTTCAGGTTAAAATATCTGATAGTTTAATGTGTGGTTTTGAAGGAACATAGTTTGTTATTGACGAAGCTACCTAGATATGATATAGTATGAAGGTAGCTTTTATAAATACATAGGGGATTGGTCAAATGGTATGATAGGGGTCTCCAAAACCTTTGGCGGGAGTTCGATTCTCTCATCCCCTGCTTTGAATTTTAGCCTGTAGAGTCTTTAATAGAGATTTTACAGGTTTTTTGTATTTTTTCATGTACAATTCAGCACTTTGATTTGACAATAAAAAAATGATGTGATAAGATATGTACACGCGCAGAGACTGATGAATGGTCTGCGCGTTTTTGGTTTAAAAAATTATAAAATATCTATAAACAACAGGAGGAATTAGTATGTCCAGAGAAAAACAATCAATGGATGGAAACACTGCCGCAGCTCATGTAGCCTATGCCTACACGGAAGTAGCAGGAATATATCCGATAACTCCGTCAAGTCCTATGGCGGATATGGTTGACCAGTGGTCAGCGGCAGGAAGAAAGAACATTTTCGGAAATACAGTCAAGGTTACTGAGATGCAGTCTGAGGCGGGAGCTGCCGGAACGGTTCATGGTTCACTTGCAGCAGGAGCGCTTACCACAACATTTACAGCTTCACAGGGGCTTTTGCTTATGATACCGAATATGTATAAGATTGCAGCAGAGCAGCTTCCATGTGTATTCGATGTATCGGCAAGAACAGTTGCCACACAGGCACTCAATATTTTTGGTGACCACAGCGATGTGTATGCATGCCGCCAGACCGGATTTGCGATGCTTGCAGAGTCCAACCCACAGGAGGTTATGGATTTAAGCCCGGTTGCGCACCTTGCAGCCATAGAGGGAAAGGTTCCGTTTATCAATTTCTTTGATGGTTTCAGGACTTCACATGAGATTTCTAAGATTGAGAAGTGGGATTACGCAGATCTCAAGGAAATGTGCAACATGAAGGCAGTGGAGGAGTTCAGGGCACATGCACTCAATCCTGAGCATCCTGCAATGAGAGGTTCACATGAGAACGGAGATGTGTTTTTCCAGCATAGAGAGGCATGTAACTCAGTATATGATGAGCTTCCTGCAGTTGTAGAGAAGTACATGAAGAAGGTTAATGACAAACTCGGAACGAACTATGACCTGTTTAATTACTATGGTGCAGAGGATGCAGACAGAGTGATTATAGCTATGGGTTCTGTGTGCGATGTTGCCGAGGAGGTTATAGATTATCTTGATGCCATGGGACAGAAGGTTGGTCTTGTGAAGGTAAGACTCTATCGTCCATGGTCACCAAAGGCACTTTTGAAGGTGCTTCCAAAGAGTGTGAAAAAGATTGCTGTTCTTGACAGAACTAAGGAGCCGGGTTCACTCGGAGAGCCGCTCTACCTTGATGTAGCTGCTACTCTCAGAGAAGCAGGAATGAATGATGTTGTCATTACAGGAGGCCGTTACGGACTTGGTTCTAAGGATACACCTCCATCATCAATATTTGCTGTATATAAGGAACTTGAGAAGGATGAGCCTAAGTCAAGATTTACAATAGGCATTGTGGATGACGTGACGAATCTTTCACTTCCTGAGGTAAAGCCTGCCCCTATTACTGCTGCAAAGGGAACGGTTGAGTGTAAGTTCTGGGGTCTCGGCGGTGACGGAACAGTCGGTGCTAACAAGAACTCCATCAAGATTATAGGTGACCATACAGATAAGTACGTCCAGGCATATTTCCAGTATGACTCAAAGAAGACAGGCGGTATAACTATCAGCCATCTTCGTTTCGGTGATAAGCCAATCAAGAGTCCTTACTATATCAATCAGGCAGATTTTGTGGCATGTCATAATCCATCATACGTTACCAAGGGATATAAGATGGTTCAGGATGTTAAGCCGGGCGGAATTTTCCTTATCAACTGCCAGTGGACGGATGAAGAGCTTAATGAGCATATGCCTGCCGCTGCAAAGCAGTATATAGCAAAGAACAATATCAGACTCTACACAATCAACGCCATCGACAAGGCTATTGAGATTGGTATGGGTAAGAGAACAAACACAATTCTTCAGTCTGCATTTTTCAGACTTGCGAATGTCATGCCGATAGAGCAGGCAGTACAGTACATGAAGGAAGCAGCAAAAAAGTCCTATAGCAAGAAGGGTGACGCGGTTGTCGAGATGAACTACAAGGCAATAGATGCAGGTGTGAATGCACTACATGAGGTCAAAGTTCCTGCTGAGTGGGCTGAGGCAGTGGCAGAGAATAAGACTGCTGAGAGAACAGGACGTTCTGCTACCGTTAAAATGGTAAACGAGCTGCTTGACCCTATCGGTCTTATGGATGGTGACAGCCTTCCTGTATCCGCATTCAAGGATATCGCAGACGGACAGTTTGAGACTGGCGCCTCTGCTTATGAGAAGCGAGGTACGGCGGTCATGGTTCCCGAGTGGAGCCCGGAGGCATGTATACAGTGTAACAGTTGTGCATTCGTATGTTCACATGCCACAATAAGACCATTTATCTTAAATCAGTCTGAGGTAGATGCAGCACCTGAGAACATCAAGCTCTCCGATGCAAAGCATGCCGCAGCGGACGGAATGAAGTTCACAATGTCGGTATCACCGCTTGACTGTATGGGCTGCGGTGAGTGTGTGACTGTGTGTCCTATGGCTGCAAAGGGAGCATTGAAGATGGTTCCTAGAGAGTCACAGGAGGCAGAGCAGCCGGTATTCAATTACCTTGTCGAGAATGTTGGCAAGAAGGAATTGAAGCCTGCGTTTACGGACAAGACACCTATCGGCTCACAGTACAACCAGCCGCTCCTCGAGTTCTCGGGAAGCTGCGCAGGCTGTGCTGAGACATCCTATGCAAGACTTATAACACAGCTTTTTGGTGAGCAGATGTATATATCCAATGCGACAGGCTGTTCATCAATCTGGGGAGGTCCGGCAGCTACATCGCCATATACGGTTAACAAGGATTCAAAGAAGGGTCCGGCTTGGGCTAATTCACTGTTCGAGGACAATGCGGAGCACGGCTTTGGTATGTATCTTGGACAGAAGACACTTAGAGAGCAGGCTGTGGAGAAGTTAAATGAGCTTGTGGCTTCGGACGCAGCTACAGATGAGCTTAGAAGCGCAGCAGATAAGTTCATTGAGACTAAGAATGACACCAAGCTCAACGCACCGGCAGCTCAGAAGCTTATAGCAGAGCTTGAGAAGCTTCCTGCGGACAATGAGCTTGTGCGTGGCATACTTGCAAAGAAGGATTATCTTGCAAAGAAGTCCGTATGGATATTCGGTGGTGATGGCTGGGCTTATGATATAGGCTTTGGCGGTCTTGACCATGTGCTTGCTTCAGGTGAGAATGTCAATGTCATGGTATTTGATACTGAGATGTACTCCAACACAGGCGGACAGGCTTCTAAGGCTTCCAACATCGGTGAGGTGTGCCAGTTCGCCGCAGCAGGTAAAGAGGTTGGAAAGAAATCCCTTGCAGAGATTGCCATGAGTTATGGTTATGTATATGTGGCTCAGATTGCACTCGGAGCTAATCCTGCACAGGCTGTGAAGGTTATAAGTGAGGCTGAGAGCTATAACGGACCGTCGCTTATCATCGGCTATGCACCTTGTGAGCTTCACGGAATTGCAAAGGGCGGCATGAACCATTGTCAGGACGAGATGAAGAAGGCGGTCAAGGCAGGTTACTGGAACCTCTTCTCATTCAACCCTGAGCTTAAGGCAGAGGGAAAGAATCCATTCACACTCACATCCAAGGAGGGTGATGGAACGTATCAGGAGTTCTTAAACAACGAGGCAAGATATACAAGACTTGTCAAGCCTTTCCCGGAGAGAGCGGAGAAGCTCTTTGCCGAGTCTGAGAAGGCGGCTAAGGAAAGATATGAGCATCTGTTAAAACTTGTCGAATTATATAAGTAATTGCTTTATGACATGCTGCTGCACCATGCTGGTGCAGCAGCATGTTTTGTATAATAGGAAATACCACCACTAAATAACTTTTAGCAGCCGGAATAGTGCATTTCTGTTAAAAAAAATATATTGATGCACTAATTTTTATTGAAAATTTTGGAAAAAAGGAATAAAATATTTTATACTTTACAGTAATCAATAAGAACCTGCTGATATACTATAAAGTAAAAAAACAGGGGGAAAAATATATGGATAAAAACAAGATGGATAAAAAAGGATTAGGGCTTATGTTTGAGCTTCTATGCATTGTACTTGTTCCGGTCGTATTTGTGGGTGGATTTTGTTTATTGTCATTAAGGAATGTCGGTAAAAGAACATCAACGAAGGTGATGCTGCATGAGCTTGAAGCTATGGAGTACTCTGTTGAGTCAAGCCTTAAGCTGAGGGATGCGGGAGATTATTTTCTTAAAGATGGGGAATTGTATAAGGGTGAGTTTAACATAAGCCGGAATACGCAGATTTTTGATGAGCTTACCCATGAGACCGGTGTTGACATCAGTATCTACTATGGAGATACGGCGATATTTTCGACAATTAAGGATGGCAGTGGAAAGACGATTGCCGGAGGTAAGATAGATGATGTCGTATACAGTGCGGCAAAGTCCGGAAATGTATTTTTCAGAAGATCAATAAATATTGGCGGTACTAATTATTTTGCATGGTATTCGCCGATTAAAAATTCGGATGGAAGCTTTGTGGGAGTTATCGGTGTTGCAATAGATTCAGAAACCGCAACATCCGCATATCAGAATATCATCAGATACAATATTATATTTATGCTTGTGCTTCTTCTTATAATTATAGTTGTCGCTGCTCTTCTTATCACAAGAATGTTAATAGGAATCAAGACAGCTATCAGCAATCTTGACGAGGTGGCGGAGGGTAATCTTGCTGTGCTCGTCCCGGACAAGCTTATGAGCCGGAAGAATGAGATTGGCAATATGGCGCGTTCCGTACATGCGCTTCTTGACGGACTTACAACGATTGTGCACGGAATACATCATTCAACAAAAGAGCTGAATTCATTTTCATCGAAGTTTAAGGGTAATTTTGATACAATAAGCTCATCAATTGCGAACATTGACACAGCTGTGGACGAGATTGCCAACGGTGCAACCAGTCAGGCGAATGAATCTCAGAAGGTAAGCGGGCAGGTTGAACAGATAGGACATTCGATAGATTTCATGAGCGAAAAAATATCTGAGCTTGCTGATAGTGCAGAGACCATGAAGGATAAGAATCTTGAAGCAGAGAAGAATCTTGATGCTCTTGTTGAGATAAGTAATAAGACTAAGGTATCTGTCGATGAGATACATAAGCAGACTATGGAGACAAACCAGTCGGCACTTGATATCCGCAGTGCGACCGACCTGATAGCTGATATTGCGAGCCAGACTAACCTTCTCTCACTCAATGCTTCAATTGAGGCAGCAAGAGCAGGTGAGAATGGAAGAGGCTTTGCGGTTGTAGCTGAGGAGATTCGTGTACTGGCAGACCAGTCCACAGAGTCGGCGGAGAAGATTAAGAACATTATTGAGAAGCTCATCGACAACTCAAATACAAGTGTACAGACCATGAAAAGCGTGGTTGAGGAGATTGCACATCAGAATGAGAAGATTGACAATACCCGAAACGTATTCGGTGTGTTAAAGACAGAGGTTGACAATGTTACATCATCCATCGAGGGACTTGCCGGTAAGGTCGAGGATCTGAATGGACTTAAGAACAGCGTCACTGAGAGTGTGGAGAGCCTTGCCGCTATTGCACAGGAGAACGCAGCCGGAACACAGGAGACTTCTGCCTCGATGGTTGAGCTGAGTCAGATTGTAAATGACTGCAATCAGGATACCTCAAAGCTTGTTGAGCTTGCTAAGGAGCTTCAGGAGAATATCGGTAAATTTAAACTGAGCGAGCAGCCTGAAAATCTGGAATAATTAACGAAAACCAGAGCATATACAGGAATACCGGAGCAGGGACAGTCAAGGCAGACATAGTTAAGCTTTGACTGTCCCTGCTTATTTTGGGTTCTTTGCCAATGCAGGAATCCGCTATTGCATACGAGGTCAAAAAAGGATAAAATATAGTTAACGTGGAGGTTAAAGCTAATGGTTACAGTGACACTCCGGCACTGCTTAAAAAGAATTATGAGGACTTCAAAGATTTTGTAGCTAATATGCAGTTATAGAAGAAAAATAATAAGATAAAATGAGAAGAGAGGTATGTTATGGAGAAGAGAAGATTTGATAAGCTTGGAATTGAGACATCCCTGCTTGGCTTTGGCTGTATGCGTTTTCCTTTAAAGGAAGATGGAAGCATTGATGAAGCACTTTCCGAAGAAATGCTAGATCTTGCGATGGCATCCGGAGTAAATTATTATGATACGGCATATCCTTATCACAATGGGGATAGTGAGCCTTTCCTTGGCAGGGTGCTTGATAAGTATGACAGAAGCTCATATTACCTTGCAACGAAGCTTCCGGTGTGGAAGCTTGAGAAGCCTGAGGACACCAGAAGGATATTCGAGGAGCAGCTCGAAAGACTTCACAAGGATTATGTGGATTTCTATCTGCTGCACGCACTCAACAAGGACAGGTTTGAAAAGCTGCTGGAGCTCGGAGTCCTTGATGTCTGTGAAAAGCTTAAGGCTGAAGGAAGGATAAAGTATCTTGGTTTCTCATTCCATGATAATTATGAGGCATTTGAGAGAATAATTACATACAGGGACTGGGATTTCTGCCAGATACAGTACAACTACATGGATACGGATGAGCAGGCAGGCGACAGGGGCTATGAGCTTGCAAAGAAGCTTGGTGTTCCTATGGTTATAATGGAACCTGTAAAGGGTGGCTCGCTCGCAAGTCTTCCGGATGAGATTGCGGTGAATTTCAAGGAATACAGGCCGAAGCAGTCGATTGCGTCATGGGCACTGCGCTGGGTTGGAACGCATGACAACGTGAAGGTTATTCTGAGTGGTATGTCATCGATGGAACAGGTTCGTGACAATCTTGCCACATTTAAGAATTTTGTGCCGCTTAGCAGTGATGAACAGGCTCTGGTAGCTGATACGGCTTCATCGTTAAAGAGCAGAATTAAAAATGGCTGCACAGGCTGCCGTTACTGTATGCCGTGTCCGGCAGGAGTAAATATTCCAGGTAATTTTTCAATCTGGAATCACTACAGTATATATGGCAATAAGGAGCAGCTTAAGGTAAGCTGGAACAATCTTGCCGACAATGAGAAGGCGCACAATTGCGTGAAATGCGGAAAGTGTGAAAAGGTGTGCCCTCAGAAAATTACTATCCGTGATCATCTTGCCCTGTTACAGAAAGAGCTTGATGAGGCAGTGAAATAATGTGGAGATTTTTTGCGGCTGAGTATTCTTACTGTAAGGAGCTTGTTGATTTCTTCAGGCTCAAAAAGAGAATGTCTGAGCCGCATTTTCAGATTTTCACAGGTAATACTCAGGATGGTACAGATATAGAGCTTATTGTAACAGGTGTTTCGGGTGTGAAGGCTGCGATGGCAGCAGGATATGTGATGGCGGGAAAAAGCGTTGGTGATGATGACGTCTGCGTCTGCGTGGAGCCGTCCGTGAGCGTTAAGGCTTCGACTGTCAAAGAAAAATCTGCTATATGTGTGGAGATACATGACATGTCATCGGACAGATATTTTTATCCCGATATATGTCCTGTTCATGATTATGAGGAGTACAGCTCACATAGTGAGCTTTTTGCGGCATTGTATGAGAGCCTTGTATGTTTTTTTAAGCAGCATCAGCTCGTATTTTTTAAGTGTGCCGATGGGTGGAGTGGAAGCTTTGCTGATTTTATGAAAATTTTTCAGAAAAACAATTGCGGAAGGCATCCGTTCCATCATGTGTATATTGAGCGCAAGCTGGCAGAAAATTATGATGTTGATAACGTGTTGAAGAAGCTTCCGGGCAGCAGAATCGTGTGGATTAATCACTATAAAGATGTATTTAACAGAAAGAATCAGAGCCTTGAAATTCAAAAAAAGTCCCCGGCATTGATACTTGCCAAGAAGGAAGGGCAGCTCATATATAGTGGTTCTAAAGAGTGCCAGGACTTTGGAAATGATAATTTTTATTATACAAGCTGTATGATGAATTGTCTTTTTGACTGCGAGTACTGCTATCTTCAGGGAATGTATCCTTCTGCGGATGTGGTCCTTTTTATGAATCTTGAGGATATTTTTAATGAAGTTGTGAGAATGCTCACTGTACATCCCGTATATCTGTGTGTATCGTATGATACAGATTTAATCGCATTGGAGAATATCACGGGATATTGCAGAAGGTGGATAGAGTTTTCGGAGGATAAGAAGGGGCTTACAATTGAACTTAGGACCAAGGCACAGCTCCCGGAGAACTTCTTTCTGAAGCTGGATAAAAAAGAATGTGAAAATATTATCTTTGCTTTCACTTTGTCAACGGACATGGTACAGTTATTGTATGAACATAACACGCCATCTGTCCGGTCGAGAATCGACTCTGCAAAAAGAGCCATACAAAAAGGACTGAATGTGAGACTATGTTTTGACCCGCTTCTCGTGGAAAATGACTTAGAAGGACAGAAGACAGCGTACCGAGAGCTGGTTGACAGGTTATTTGAATATGCTGATTCAGGTTCGGTGTATGATGTAAGCCTTGGTGAGTTCAGGGTACCATGTGATTATATGAAGCGTATGAGAAAGCGCAGACCGGGTTCTTCATTGTTAGCATATCCGTTCGAGATTGAGAACGGAAGCTTCTGCTGTGGTGAGGCAGGGGAGGAGCTTGCAGACTATGTTGAGGAATGTCTGGAAAGATACCTTCCTCAGGAAAAAATATATCGTTGGAGACAGTGACAGATGGAAAAGGCAATTGTTACAGGTGCGTCAAGCGGGATAGGAGCTGCAACGGCATCTGCTTTGTTAAAATCAGGATATGAGGTATATGGAATCGGAAGAGATTTCGCAGGACAGAGTGAGCTTTTAGAAGCACCATTGTTCCATGAAAGAATCTGTGATTTGAAGAAGCATATGGATGTAAAAAAGGAGATAGAGGCTATCAAGGCTGAGGCAGGACATATAAGTATTCTTGTCAACTGCGCGGGCGTGGGATATTTCGGACCGCATGAGCAGGTGAATCCGGATAAGATACATGAGATGGTTGCTGTCAATATAGAGGCACCGATGATTATTGCAGGGCTTTTGCTTCGCGATATGAAGAAAAACGGCGGAATCATCATAAATATTTCCTCCGTCACGGCAAAGAAGTCAAATACATACGGATGTGCTTATGGTGCAACGAAGGCGGCACTCACAAGCTTTGGAGAGAGTCTGTTTGATGAGGCGAGAAAGTATGGTGTGAAGGTTGTGAATATCCATCCGGATATGACACAGTCGCAGTTTTACCGGAATGCAGATTTCACATCATGCGATGAGCCTGAGGCAAGACTGACTCCGGAGGAGGTTGCACAGTGTGTTATGGGAGTTATTCACATGCGCGAGGGGGCGGTGGTCACGGATATTACTATTAAGCCTCAGAGACATGGAATAAAGAGAAAAGTAAATAAACAGAAATGAGGACATTATATGATACTTGATATGTTTAGCCTTAAAGGCAGGGTGGCTGTAGTAACAGGTGCGAATACAGGCTTGGGACAGGGAATGTGCGTTGCACTTGCACAGGCAGGAGCGGACATAGTCGGAGTTGCAAGAAGGGATTGCGACGAAACTAAGACACTTGTGGAGGAGGCAGGCAGCAGCTTTTACCAGATTAAAGCGGATTTGTCGACCATGGAACCTGTTGAACAGATTATAAACGGTGCGGTGGAGCACTTTGGACATATAGATATTCTTGTCAATAATGCCGGAATAATTAAGAGAAATGATGCCATAGATTATACGGAGGAGGATTGGGATTCGGTTGTCTTTTTGAATCAGAAGTTCACATTCTTTCTGTGCCAGGCAGCAGCAAAGCAGTTCATTGCACAGAAAAGCGGCGGAAAAATAATCAATATCGCATCAATGCTTTCTTATCAAGGGGGAATCAGGGTTCCTTCATATACGGCGAGCAAGAGTGCTGTGTTAGGTCTTACAAGGGCTATGGCAAATGAATGGGCAAAGTACAATATCAATGTCAATGGAATAGCTCCGGGATATATGGCAACGAATAATACACAGGCGCTAAGGAATGATGATGACAGAAGTGATGAGATACTGTCGCGCATCCCGGCAGGACGCTGGGGCACACCGGCTGACATGGCAGGTGCGGTTGTGTATCTTGCTTCGGCAGCATCGGATTATGTAAATGGATTTACGCTTGCTGTTGATGGAGGATGGCTGGCAAGATAGTGAAAAAATTGACAATATTACTATAAATATGGTAATATATTTTATAACGAATAAGAAACAGTTATTGATTTCTTATAGGGAATTATAATAATCTGGAGGCATATATGTTAAAAAAAGGCTTAATGCGCAAGGCAGCATTGATGATTACAGTGTCGGCAATGATGGTTACCGGATGTGGAAAGAAGGAGAATACAGACAGCACAGTGATTCCTTCAACGGAGAATACCGGGAACACACAGGAGTCAACATCATCAGCACAGGCTGGTGACAATAATTCACAGGAGGAGACATCGACTGCTGATGATGAGGTGGCACCTAAGACAGACCGCGTTGACAATGGATATCCTTCACTCGAAGCCGATACCAGCCTGATACCTAAGGGAGAGACGGTGAGAAGCTTTCTTACAGGAGAGTGGATAAATGATACTATCGCTTACAGAAGACCGATTGCAGTCATGTACAACAATATTCAGGCAGGACTTCCGCAGAGTGGAATCAGTAAGGCTGATGTGATTTTTGAAGGACAGTGTGAGGGCGGCGTTACACGTCTTATGGGCGTGTTCCAGAATTATGATGATGTCACATCAATCGGCTCCATAAGAAGCTGCCGCGACTATTATCCTTTCCTTGCGGCTGAGTATGATGCGGCATATTTCCATTTTGGACAGTCCGATTTCGCGCTTGAATTTCTGGGTGACCCGGAGCTTCGCACATTTAACGGCATGAACGGTGACTATAACTATGAAAGACGTTCAGACAGGGTTTCTCCGCATAATGTATTTACCACACCGGAGAATCTTGTCACCGCCATGGTGAATAAGAAGGTATCGACATATCTTGATGAGGATTATGTTGCACCGCTTAAGTTCAACAAATCGGCAGAGCCTATAGAGTATCCGGATGCAGACAAGTGTATCACACTCAAGACAGGATATGCGTACAATGACGCTTACTTTGTATATAATGAGGAGGATGGACTCTATTACCGTTATGAGTACGGACAGCCTCAGATAGATGAGATGACAGGTGAGCAGCTTGCTGTCAAGAACATTATCTTCAAGCTTGTTCCGGGAGAGCAGTATTGGAATGGTTCGCCGCTATATCTTCTTACAGGTAGTGGAATCGGTCTTTATGTGTCTAACGGAACCGCACAGTGGATTAAGTGGTCAAAAGAGGTTGATGGTGTGAATACCAACCTTGGCTGCAATTATACATACGGATATGGTCCTACACGTTACACCTGCTGGGATGATTCAGAACTCATAGTCAACCAGGGCAAGACATGGATATGTATCTACGAGCAGGAGAATCAGCCTAATATACAGATTTTAGATAAATAGATTTATTGAATTTACCGGAATATAGGAAAATGGTTTGCCACAAATTTATTTAAGCTTAGTCCGGTCCGGAAATTCGTTAAAAAAGAAATATGAGATAAAATAAAACCGCTTAATTTCCATGTATATACATGTATGGAAGTTAAGCGGTTTTATATTTTTGTTATAATTGCAGGCGGCGCATTTCGTAGAACTCACCCTTTAATGCCATAAGCTCATCGTAGCTTCCGTATTCAGTGCAGTGGCCATCGCGCATGACGGCTATCTTGTCTGCTCCCTTTATTGTTGAAAGCCTGTGAGCAACAATGAATGTGGTTCTGTCTTTGGTAAGGTTGTTGAGCGCTTCCTGAATTTCCTTCTCTGAGATACTGTCAAGCGCTGAGGTGGCTTCGTCCAGAATAATGATATCAGGGTCGCGCATAAGAGCACGCGCTATTGAGATTCGCTGTCTCTGTCCGCCGCTCAGCTTACCTCCGTGTTCGCCGACAACTGTGTCCAGACCATCAGGAAGCCCATCAATGAAGCTCCTCAGATTAGCTGCATCTATTACCTGATTGAGCTTCTGCTCAGATATTTTTTTGACTCCGTAGGTTATGTTGTCGCGTATTGTACCTGAGAAAAGAATGGATGTCTGCGGTACAACAGCTATATGCTGTCTGTAGGTCTGCAGGTTGATTGTATTCATATCAACTCCGTCGAGGAGCACACGCCCTGAATCGGGTTTGTTAAAGCCTATTACCATGTTGAGCACGGTGGATTTGCCGGCACCCGATTCACCAACAAGCGCAATTGTTTCACCTGCGGCTACATGAAGATTCAGGTGGTTTAATACAGGCTTGCTGCTGTCATAAGCAAAGCACAGATTCTCAAAATCAAATTCTCCGCGCACGGACTTAATTTTAGTCTTTCCTTTGTTATTTTCCACATCGTTTGCCAAAAGAACCTCGCCGACCGAGTTGACCGACTCAAGTCCCTTTGAAATGATAGGGAGAAGGTTGATAAAGCTTGAAATCTGGTTGACTATAGTTGAAAAGTATGTCTGGTACAGAGTTATGTCACCTACGGTTGTCTTGCCGTGGAAGGCGAGATAACCGGTAAAGCCAAGACACAGAATCTGGAATACCTGAAACACACACCAGCCTACAGCACCGAAGTTGGCTTGTACTATATCAAGGCGGTAGCCGCTCTTGGCAACGGAGCTTAACTGGTTTTCCATCTTGTCGATCTCTTCATCCTCAAGGGCATGTGCTCTTGTGACCGGGATCAGCTCAACCATCTCCATAACCTTGGCGGAGGTAGTCTCCATCTCCTTTCGGAAGTTGGAATTGGTGCGTTTTATCTGTTTTCTGAAGGCAACCATGGTAAGTGCTGCCACAGGACCGCAGATTACGAAGAATACAAGGACGGTGCGGCTTCTCATGCCTGTAACTGCGAATGCAACAATAAGGTTCAGCATAATGGTAAGGATGTTGGTAAAGAGCTGCTGGGAGAGAGTCTCGATGGCCTCGACATCCCTCATAATCTTGGATTGCAGGCGTCCGGACTGCATTTCCTTGTGGTAGGTGATAGATAGCTGCTGGAGCTTCCTGACAAGTGCTCCGCGAAGTCCTGCTTCCATATTTCGTATGGCAAGGCTTCTGAAATGCACATACAGGTAGTTGGCGGGCACATTAATAAGTACCAGTCCGATTTCTATGCTTATGTAAAATATGATTCCCGAAAGACCGGCGTCATCATAACCTGATGCTATGTTGATGACACCTGCCGTTGCGACAGGAAGAAACCATACACAGGCATGCTTAAGCGCAAAAAATATACCGGAAAGGATTAGCTGTAAATAATGTCCTTTGTAGAGACTGAGCAGGATCTGAAGAGGCTTCTGCTCATGCTTTCCGTAGCTGGCTATGAAGTTTTCCTCTGTTTTTGCAAGATTGTCTTCAATATCCAGTGATTTTTTGGTTAGAATATCTTTTTCCGACATTGTCTTCTCCTCACTAAAATAAAATTTTTTCTGTGTTGAATATACTATATTTCAGTCGTGATAGCTACTATTTATTTTGCTTTTCAGGAAGAAAGTACTGTTTTTTTATTATTTATTGAAAGGGAAAAAAGCACGATTGAAAAAATATTTTATTTTTTTGATAATAAGTGTTGACATATTATAAAAACCATGTTAATTTATTAACAGAGTTAATGTTAAATAATTAACAAGGCGATGAATTACATGTCGCACCACTTATTCATTCAGGGAGGCTCTAGTGATGGAGAAAACGTATGAGATAGTTGATAGTGTTGAAAGCTTTGAGAAGAAGCTTGCAAGTGTAAGAGAGGCACAGAAGATTTTCGCTACTTACACACAGGAACAGGTAGATAAGATTTTCTTTGAGGCAGCTATGGCAGCTAACCAGGCAAGAATTCCTCTTGCTAAGATGGCAGTTGAAGAGACCGGCATGGGTGTGGTAGAAGATAAGGTTATAAAGAATCATTTTGCATCTGAGTACATTTACAATGCATATAGAGAGACTAAGACATGCGGAGTTCTCGAGGAGGACAAGGCATTCGGTACTAAGAAGATTGCTGAGCCAATCGGTGTAGTTGCGGCAGTTATTCCAACAACTAACCCTACATCAACAGCTATCTTTAAGACACTCATTTCATTAAAGACAAGAAACGGTATCATCATCAGCCCACATCCAAGAGCTAAGGGCAGCACAATAGCAGCAGCTAAGGTTGTACTTGAGGCAGCAGTCAAGGCAGGTGCTCCTGAGGGAATCATCGGATGGATTGATGTTCCAAGCCTTGAGCTTACCAACCTTCTTATGAAGGAGGCTGATATCATTCTTGCAACAGGTGGTCCGGGAATGGTTAAGGCTGCTTATTCAAGCGGTAAGCCGGCACTCGGTGTTGGTGCAGGTAACACACCAGCAATCATTGACGATACTGCTGATATCACACTTGCAGTTAACTCAATCATTCATTCTAAGACATTCGATAACGGTATGATCTGTGCTTCCGAGCAGTCAGTTATCGTTCTTGATAAGGTATATAAGCAGGTTAAGAAGGAGTTCGCAGACAGAGGCTGCTACTTCTTAAATGCTGCTGAGACAGAGAAGGTTAGAAAGACAATCATCATCAACGGCGCACTCAACGCTAAGATTGTCGGCCAGCCGGCTTATAAGATTGCTGAGCTTGCAGGTGTCACAGTTCCTGAGACTACCAAGATTATCATCGGCGAGGTTGAGAGCGTAGAGCTTTCAGAGGAGTTCGCACACGAGAAGCTTTCACCTGTACTTGCAATGTACAAGGCTAAGGATTTTGAGGACGCTGTATCTAAGGCAGAGCACCTGATTGCAGATGGTGGTTACGGTCATACATCTTCACTCTATGTCAATGTCGGCACAGAGCAGGCTAAGATAGATGAGTTCTCTGAAAGAATGAAGACCTGCCGTATCCTCATCAATACACCTTCATCACAGGGTGGTATCGGTGACCTTTACAACTTCAAGCTTACACCATCTCTCACACTTGGATGTGGTTCATGGGGCGGCAACTCAGTATCTGAGAACGTAGGAGTTAAGCATTTAATCAACATAAAGACTGTTGCTGAGAGGAGAGAGAACATGCTTTGGTTCAGAGCACCTGAGAAGGTATATATTAAGAAGGGCTGTCTTCCTGTTGCACTTCAGGAGCTTAAGACTGTAATGAATAAGAAGAAGGTATTTATCGTAACAGATAAGTTCCTCTATTCTAACGGATACACCAAGCATATCACAGATAAGCTTGACGAGCTTGGAATCAAGCACACAACCTTCTACGATGTAGCACCGGATCCATCACTTGCTTCAGCTACAGAGGGTGCGGAGGCTATGAGATCCTTCGAGCCGGATTGTATTATAGCAGTCGGCGGTGGTTCAGCAATGGACGCAGGTAAGATTATGTGGGTTATGTATGAGCACCCGGAGGTTAACTTCCTTGATATGGCAATGCGTTTCTGCGATATCCGTAAGCGTATTTATACATTCCCTAAGATGGGTGAGAAGGCATACTTCATCGCTGTTCCTACATCAGCAGGTACAGGTTCGGAGGTTACACCTTTCGCGGTTATCACAGACCAGAGAACAGGAGTTAAGTACCCACTTGCAGATTACGAGCTCCTTCCTAAGATGGCAATCGTTGATGCCGACATGATGATGGATGCTCCTAAGGGACTTACCTCTGCTTCCGGTATCGATGCTGTAACACATGCTCTTGAGGCTTATGCTTCAATGATGGCTACAGACTTCACAGATGGTCTTGCACTTCGTTCTCTTAAGATGATATTTGAGTATCTTCCAAGAGCTTACGACAATGGTCCTAACGATCCTGTTGCAAGAGAGAAGATGGGTAACGCAGCTACTATGGCAGGTATGGCATTCGCAAATGCATTCCTTGGCGTATGTCACTCAATGGCACATAAGCTTGGTGCTTTCCATCACCTTCCACACGGCGTTGCTAACGCTCTTCTTATCACAGATGTTATGAGATTCAACGCTGCTGAGGTTCCATCTAAGATGGGTACATTCCCTCAGTATGACCACCCTCATACACTTGCAAGATACGCTGAGGTTGCTGATTATCTCGGAGTTAAGGGCAAGAATGACCAGGAGAAGTTAGAAGGTCTTATCGATAAGATTGAGGCTCTCAAGGAGAGAGTTGGTATCAAGAAGACAATCAAGGATTACGGCGTAGATGAGAAGTACTTCCTTGACACACTTGATAACATGGTTGAGCAGGCATTCGATGACCAGTGTACAGGTGCTAACCCAAGATACCCACTTATGAAAGAAATTAAGGCTATGTACCTTAAGGCATACTACGGAAAGTAATCAATGCTGATACTGATGCTAAAGCAGTAGTATTTGATATGGCTTCCGGATTCGATAACCGGGTCCGGAAGCTTTTTTGTTAAAAATTTGTCCATACAATTCTAAAAATAAAATTAAGTTGTTGTAATAATTACAACAATGTGATATAATGAGTGCAAACAATAAGCAAGAAGGTTTTGTTTAATATTTTATTTCTAAGGTGTTACTAAAATTAATGCATGGAGGTATATACAATGAAACTTGACAATGTTATTGCAAAGCGTCCGACTAAGACTATTTATCGCGATGGGGACACAGTTATTAAGCTTTTTAATGAGGATTATTTAAAGTCAGATATCCTCAATGAGGCACTCAACCAGGCAAGGGTTGAGGAGACAGGATTACTCATTCCGAAGATTCTTGAGGTTACCAAGATTGATGGCAAGTGGGCTATCATCAGTGAGTACATAGAGGGAACAACCTTAGAGGAACTCATGAAGAAGAATCCTGAGAAGGAAGATGAGTACCTTGAGTTATTCGTAAATCTTCAGAGAGAGGTTCACTCTAAGAAGGCTCCGCTTCTTACCAAGCTTACAGACAAGATGATGCGTAAGATTGCAGAAGCAGATATCGATCCATCAACACGTTATGACCTTCACACAAGCCTTGAAGGAATGCATAAGCATGACAAGGTATGTCACGGTGATTTCAACCCAAGTAATATTATCATAACAGACGATGGCAAGGCATACATCATCGACTGGGCACATGCGACACAGGGTAATGCTTCGGCAGATGCTGCGAGAACATATCTTGTATTCGCACTTGCAGGACAGCAGAAGTTAGCTGATAAGTATCTCAACTTATTCTGCGAGAAGAGCGGTATCGGCAAGCAGTATGTACAGAAGTGGCTTCCAATCGTAGCAGCTTCGCAGTCCGTTAAGGGCAAGCCTGAGGAGAGAGAGCTTCTTCTCAAGTGGGCAAGCGTTGTAGATTACGAATAATTGAGACATAGGATCAGACCCCTGCCCCATTGATGGGACAGGGGTCTGACACCGTGTCCCGGCAGAATGAATAGATGGTGAAAGGCAGCAGTCCCGATGAAGGTTTGGGCTGCTGTTTTTGCTTAGATGGCTGACTGTAGCTGTAGGAGTACATTATGGTGTGTGGAAAAACAGATGTGTTCAATATTTGATTAACGTCTGTTTATTATTATTGGATTGGTATGGATTATTATAGTACATTGTGATATTTTCTTAGTGAAGCATATTTCTAAAGTTTTTTTGATGTCTATTTTTCTTTTTACGCTTTTCTTCTTTTCAGTTTTCTTGGTACAGTCATTTATAAAATCAAAAAGTTTTTGTGGTAGACCTTCGCTCAGACTTGGTGGGTATCCAGTTCTGACAGGATTCTGCATTCCATTATGTCTGATTTTTCAATAGAGGAAAAATCATTTATCATAACGAAGGAAAACAGAATAGATATGCAGAAGGGTTTTCAATGTTCTGCTTTTTCTACAGCATACGTCCTAAGGCATTTTGACAAGAAAGTCGATGGTGGTACTCTTTATTCAGTCATGCCTCACAAAATGAAAAGCGGATATGTTTATCCAAAAGGGTTATATGATATGTTGCGAAGCTATGGAATGAAAGTAAAATATTGTCGTGGCAATTTGAACACTTAAAAGGGGGATTTGCAAAAGGGAAATCCGGTTATCGTAATGATACGGGTACAAAAGGACAAGGATTGGCTGCATTATGTTCCGGTAGTCGGATTTGACGAGGAACATGTGTTTTTGGCGTAATCTCTGTCGAAATTGATAAATTGTAAGAAGGTCTTATATAACCGCCGGCTTAGAAATGAGGAGTTTTTACAACTTTGGAATACTGCTATGTTGAAACAGCCTTTTTATAAAAACACTTATTTTATTGTTAAGAATAAGTCGGAAACGGCTTTATAAAAATTAGAAAATTGGAGGTGTAACATGGCAGAGTTATTTCAATGTTTTCCGCATTTAATGAGCGAAAGGCTTATTATTAGAAAAATGATCGAATATGATATCGACTCTCTGAGTGAAATAACCAATAATGAAAATGAGTACCGATACATTCCGCTATTTTTATATAAAAAGAGTCGCGGCAATTTACTGGCAGCAATTAGAAACCTGGGTGGCAGGGACTTTGATAAAAACATTGACACCAAATGCGACACCACGTATAATATAGATAGTAGGTATTCAGAATGTCAAAATGGGATAAACTATTAACGAGAATATGTGCTTTATCAAAAGACCTCCGGTTTGATGAATTGCGTAAGGTATTGGAAAGCTATGGATATGTAATGAATGCCCCAAAGGGCGGAAGCAGTCATTACACGTTCAGAAAAGCCGGATGTCAACCAATTACGATACCGAAGCATGAACCCATCAAAAGAGTGTATGTAGAGATGGTAAAGCAGATTGTGGAAAGTGAGGCGGTGAATGATGAAAACGCTGAATGATTATTTTGCAATGAATTATCGTATGGAAATTGTAGAGGATAAGGATGAGGGTGGTTTTGTGGTTTCATTTCCGGAGCTTCCGGGATGTATTACCTGTGGAGAAACAATAGAATCCGCTGTCGCAAACGCTTTAGATGCTAAGAAAGCATGGTTAGAAGCTGCCATGGAAGATGGTATTGAAATCCATGAGCCGGACAGCTTAGAGGATTATTCTGGACAGTTTAAACTGAGAATCCCACGAAGTCTTCATCGTTCCCTTGCAGAACATTCTAAGAGGGAAGGTATCAGCATGAATCAGTATTGTGTATATCTTCTTTCCAGAAACGATGCAGTTTATTCAAAATAGCGTCTGCACACAGTATCAAAGGTATTGCAATTTGCAAGGATTTGTGTTAAAATAAACAGACTTGTAAGGGAGTAGTTAGCGTGAATACGTGGTAAGTCAACAGACTGATGTGGTGCGCAGAGGATGGATTGAATGATAATAACAACCTGCGCGGTAACATCTGGCTTATCTTAAATAACGAGACTTATGTATGGCTTGATTGTCATACATGAGTCTCGTTTTTTGCGTAAGTATATAAAATTATATAGCCTAAACAGCCTTTTTCGATAACAGGAAGGAATGTTTTGCAGATGTTTCGCTAAAGCATGTATTTACAAGGCAAGTCATATCTGCCCGGGTATGGAAAGCTGCTTACAGGTAACAATATATTACATATGTGAAGAATGGAGAGTTATGTATGGGTTTACTGGAGTTATTTATTTTGGCGGTGGGATTGTCGATGGATGCCTTTGCGGTGTCTGTATGTAAGGGGCTTGCGATGAAGCAGATTACCTTTAAGAAGGCGGCAATTGTTGGAGCATGGTTCGGTGGATTTCAGGCACTTATGCCTCTTATCGGATGGCTGCTTGGAAGCCGGTTCAAGTCATATATCACAGCTATTGACCACTGGATTGCATTTGTGCTTCTGTTGATCATCGGTGCGAACATGATTAAGGAATCATTTGATAAGAGCGAGGAGAGCGCGAACGCGTCACTTGGATTTAAGATTATGCTCATGCTTGCGATAGCGACCAGCATTGACGCACTTGCTGTAGGCGTTACATTTGCATTTCTTGATGTTAACATCTGGTGGGCTATCATTTTTATAGGAAGTATTACTTTTACACTTTCAGCTATAGGTGTGAAGGCCGGAAGCGTGTTCGGTGTCAAGTATAAGTCGAAGGCGGAGCTTGCCGGAGGGATTATTCTTACACTTATAGGAACGAAGATATTGTTGGAGCACCTTGGAATTATATCGTTCTAATATATTATTCTAATGAAATAAAAATATAGTCGAAATATTCTGTATGATATATAAAGAAAAATGGCGTGTGAAAAATGGTAAATCCATAATTCACACGCCATTTATTATGTTTTTATGCTGAATATAAATGCAATTAACTGCTTAATGATTTTTATACCGGCTTATGCTGTTTTAAGTAACTAAGCTATCGATTACCGGTGTACTGCCAATCAGATATTCGCAGATGTTCATGTCAAATAATTAAGCGGTAACTGTTCTCATAACCTTAGACTTTTCAACAGCCTTCACAATCGTGATGGCTACGGCAATCTTTACAAGGTCAGGAAGGATGTAAGGTGTAACACACCATGCAAGTGCGCTTGAGATTCCAACGGCACTCTTGGTATTAGTGTATACAACTATAAACCATGCGGTTCCGAATGCGTAGCAGAGGATAAGTCCGATTACCATTGAGATGGCAAGCACAGGAATGCTCTTTCCGAACTTCTTTGTTATAAGACCGACAGAAAGTGCGGTGAAGATAAAACCGATTATGTAGCCGCCCGTTGTTCCGAGAAGAACTCCGACACCGCCCTTCATTCCGGCGAATACAGGAAGCCCGACAATGCCGAGGAGACAGTATACAATGATTGCTGTGAGTCCGTTTTTAAGACCAAGTATGCCAAGCGCGGTGAATACTGCGAAGGTCTGAAGGGTGAATGGTGCGAATGGTGTAGGCATAGGAATTGTAATCCATGCGCATACTGCTGTGAGTGCCACGAAAAGGGCGATAAGAGCAATTTCTTTGGTGGTGTAAATTGATTTTTTCATGATGTCCTCCATGTAGTTTTAATAATTGAAAAATTCATGCATGTTTCAGAGTATAAGCCTATAAAAACGAAATGTCAACCTAAAACTTGAACAAGGTTAACAATCGCAGCCCATAATAACGTAAAATGGACATTTAGCATGTAGACGAACAGAAAAAAATTGTGTATACTACATAAGGTCGATTTACAGTGAAGAATCAGAGAAGAATAATAGAAAAATGGAAAAGGGAAAAATATGAGTATACTGAATGTTGAACACTTAAGCCATGGTTTTGGTGACAGGGCGATTTTTAAGGATGTGTCCTTCAGACTTTTAAAGGGAGAGCACATAGGACTTATCGGTGCCAACGGCGAGGGAAAATCTACCTTTATGAGCATAATAACAGGAAAGCTCATGCCTGATGAAGGAAAGGTTGAATGGGCTAAGAATGTGAAGGTGGGATATCTTGACCAGCATGCGGTTCTCACAAAGGGAATGACTATAAGGGATGTCCTTAAGAGTGCCTTCGCGGATCTTTTCGCGATGGAAGAGAAGATGAACACAATATGCGATGCCATGGCTGCGGGAACGGCAGAGAACATGGACGAGATGATGGAGGAGCTCGGAGTTATCCAGGAGCTTCTGATGGCACATGATTTCTATATTATTGACTCGAAGGTAGACGAGGTCGGAAGGGCATTAGGGCTTGAGGACATCGGCATGGACAAGGATGTTACGGAGCTTTCAGGCGGACAGAGAACCAAGGTGCTCCTTGCGAAGCTTCTTCTTGCGAAGCCGGATATTCTCCTGCTTGATGAGCCTACGAACTATCTTGATGCCGTGCACATCGAATGGCTTAAGAGATACCTTCTTGAATATGAGAATGCATTTATCCTCATATCACATGACATTCCTTTTCTCAACAGTGTGGTCAATCTTATCTATCACATGGAGAATCAGGAGCTTAACAGATATGTGGGTGACTATGATAAGTTCATGGAAGTTTACGAGATGAAGAAGGCACAGCGCGAGGCGGCATATAACAGACAGCAGAAGGAAATCGCGGAGCTTGAGGATTTCGTTGCCAGAAACAAGGCGAGGGTTGCCACAAGAAATATGGCTATGTCGCGCCAGAAGAAGCTTGACAAGATGGATATAATTGAGAAGGCAGTGGAGAAGCCGAAGCCGGAATTTAATTTCCAGGAGGCGAGAACTCCGGGAAGATATATTATCCAGACAAAGGGGCTTGTTATCGGGTATGATGAGCCGCTTTCAAGACCTCTTGATTTTACGATGGAGCGAGGCGAGAAGGTCGTTCTTTTCGGTGCCAACGGTATCGGCAAGACGACTCTTTTAAAGAGTATACTTGGTCTTGTACCGGCGCTTTCGGGTGAGGTCGAGCTTGGAGATTATCTTGAGCTTGGATACTTTGAGCAGGAGATGGCTCCGGGCAACAGAAATACCTGCATTGAGGAAATCTGGAAGGAATTTCCGGGATATACCCAGTATCAGGTGCGTTCGGCGCTTGCAAAGTGCGGACTCACGACGAAGCATATCGAGAGTCAGGTGCAGGTTCTAAGCGGAGGTGAGCAGGCGAAGGTGAGACTCTGCAAGCTTATCAACCGCGCGTCAAATGTTCTGCTTCTTGACGAGCCGACTAACCATCTCGATGTCGACGCGAAGGAAGAGCTTAAGAGGGCGCTGGGGGAATACAAGGGAAGCATACTTCTCATCTGTCATGAGCCGGATTTCTATGACGGTCTTGCAACGAGGGTTGTCGACTGTTCGGAGTGGAGCTTAAGGGTATAAGCAGGAAGTACATGTTCAATGGATGATGGCAGGAAAGGAATATTTATGTCAGTAAAAAAGAATGCGCATAGCGGTGAACACGCGCATGCTGGTTATATGATGAAGGGCTGGAAGCTGAGGTTATTGAGACTGCTTGCCCTGCTTATCATAGTCTGTGTGGGAGCTGCTGCGTGCAGCAAGAAGGATAATGACACGGCACAGGAGCCGTTTACCGTGAAATTGGGAGTACTCCTAGATTTCAGCGGCGATAAAAAGGAAGAGTCCGAGGAGATGTACAGGGCTGTTTCACTGGCTGTCGATGAGATAAATGCTTCGGGTGGAGTACTCACTGAGGGTTATAGTATCGAGCTGATAAAAAAGGATGATGCCGGGGACTATATGAATTCTGTTGCGGGCTATTATCAGCTTGCACAGGAGGGCGCGTGTGCGGTGATAGGAACCAACAATTCAAAGGGAATGGAGGAGCTTGTAAAGGCAAGTGCCTCAGCTAATGTCCCGGTAATCACACCATCTGTGACGGATGATTCGATTGTTGCGGCGGCGGATTTTATATATCAATCGTGTTTTTCGGACAAATATATGACGGAAGCCATGGCTTCGTTTTTGGAAAGCGGGCTGGCGGCTTCAAATGATAATTTAAGTGTTGCGCTTGTGTGCCCGGCGGAAAATGAACGCTGCACGGCACTATATGAGGACATGGCAGCGGCGATAAGCAGCAGGAATATAAGCACGGTATATGCACATGAGCTTTCAGATTACACAGATGAGAAGCTTATCGAGCTGTTCGACGGTATTGTGAGTTCGCAGGCAGGCTATGTGTTCATACCGGCGGGAGTCGATGATATTGAAAAAATACTGTCTGCGGCAAAACAATGCGGCTATAGCGGAAGCTTTTTAGGGCTGCCGGAGTGGTATGGATACGATTCGGACACGCATGGGTATGATGTATATATCGCTATGAACATGGCAGCGGACAGGGATACGGATATGGTGGGAGCTTTTATAAAAAAGTTCGGAGCTGTTGTTTCGGATGGGGTAAGACCCGCGTATGATTCGGTATATTTTATCAGGGATGCCATTGAGAAGGGCTATCTTGCGACGGCTGCATCGATTGCACTCAAGCTTCCGTTTCTTGAAGGAAGTACACCGCTTGGTGATTATGTCATAGGTGCGTACGGAAATATAGAAAAGACAGTTGACATCATCCGTATGACGGGCGGGCAGAAAAAATATGTAACCACGCTTTTTGAATGAACCACTGTTTTAGGCTGGTACAGAGCTTGTACAAATCTGATTATATAGATAACGGGAACTAAAACGATAATATTCGGGAGAAAAAGAGTATGAAAAAATTACTTGTGTATTTAAAAACGTACAAAAAAGAGACTATTTTAGCTCCTCTTTTTAAGATGCTTGAGGCTTTATTTGAGCTTTTTGTACCGCTTGTAATTGCGGCTATTATTGATACTGGTATAGAGAATAAGGATGTACCGTATATCGTGAGAATGGCAATTGTTCTTGTAGTTCTTGCCATAGTAGGACTTACCTGTTCACTCACTGCACAGTATTTTTCGGCAAAGGCAGCTGTCGGATTTGCGGCAAAGCTGAAGTCGGCATTGTTTGCGCATATCGAAAGTCTTTCATTTAAGGAGATTGATACCTTAGGAACTTCGACACTTATAACAAGAATGACGAGCGACATCAATCAGGTTCAGTCGGGCGTCAATCTTGTGCTAAGATTATTCCTGCGCTCACCGTTTATTGTGTTCGGTGCTATGATTATGGCTTTTACGATAGATGTGAAGGCTGCACTTATATTCGTTGTGGCTATTCCTCTTCTTGCAATTGTAGTGTTCGGCATTATGCTTGTGAGCATTCCGTTATTTAAGAAGGTTCAGGGTGCGCTTGACAGCGTCCTTGGAATAACCAGACAGAACCTTACGGGTGTGCGTGTAATAAGGGCATTTAACAAGGAACAGAGCGAGATAGAGAATTTTGACGAGAAAAATGCAGTTCTCACCGGACTTCAGAAGTTCGTAGGAAAGATCTCAGCGCTTATGAATCCGGTGACCTTTATCATTGTAAATGGTGCGATAGCTGCACTCATCTGGGTTGGAGCACTCCGCGTTGATGCTGGTATTCTTTCACAGGGACAGGTTGTCGCCCTTGTAAACTATATGTCACAGATACTTGTCGAGCTTGTCAAGCTTGCAAACCTTATAATAACAGTTACCAAGGCTGTTGCGTGCGGTAACCGAATCCAGTCCGTATTCGAGATTAAGTCTTCCATGGAGGAGGGAAGCAGAAGGTACAGCGCTTCATCAGAGGATGGCTATTCAGTTGAGTTTAAGAATGTAAATCTCTGCTACAATGAGGGCGCCGATAGCTCACTTACCGGAATTGATTTCTCAGTCAGGAAAGGTGAGACAGTCGGCATTATCGGAGGTACAGGTTCAGGAAAAAGCTCACTTGTAGGACTTATCCCCAGATTCTACGATGCGACACAGGGACAGGTGCTTGTCGATGGTGTCAATGTAAATGAGTACAGCTTTGATGAGCTTAGAGAGCATGTTGGAATTGTAATGCAGAAGGCGGTTCTCTTTAAGGGAACAATACGTGAGAACCTTAAATGGGGCAAAAATGATGCCACTGACGAGGAGCTGTGGGCTGCAATCGACGTGGCGCAGGCGAGAGAATTCGTTGAGACCAAGGACGGCGGTCTCGACTTCGAGATAGCCCAGGGCGGAAAGAATCTTTCCGGCGGACAGAAGCAGCGTCTTACAATAGCGAGAGCGCTTGTAAGAAAGCCGGATATACTCATACTCGACGACAGTGCATCAGCTCTCGATTATGCTACCGATGCCAAGCTCCGCGCGGCTATAGCTGCACTTCCGGGAAACATGACGGTGTTCATAGTATCTCAGCGTACCGCTTCCATAATGCACGCTGACAAGATTATCGTTCTCGACGACGGAAAGATAGTCGGAATGGGAACACAGGAGGAGCTTCTTGAGAATTGCGAGGTATATAAAGAGATTTATAACTCGCAGTTTAAAACAACATCTACGCAGTAGATGTTGTTTTATGAGCAAGAAGCGGAGCGGATTGCGAATTACCCGTTTATGTGGAATATAGAACAACGAGGAGGCTTAAGAACATGGCTAAGGCAAGAAAATTAACCAACGAGGACAAGAGCACGCTTGGAAAAGTGCTCAGATATATCAGGAAATACTATGTTTTTCTTATTTTTTCAATAATGCTTGCAGCAGTGACGGTAGCATGTACACTGTATGTGCCTATACTTACAGGTAATGCCATTGACCTCATAATCGACAAGGGGCTTGTTGATTTTACAGGAATAACTGCAATAATTAAGACAATGATAGCGGTAATCCTTATCGGTGCACTTGCACAGTGGCTTATGAATGTGTGCAACAACAAGATTACCTACAATGTAATAAGGGATATCCGTACCGAGGCGATAAGAAAGCTTGAGATACTTCCGCTCAAGTATATTGACGGACATCCTTACGGTGATGTTGTAAGCCGTGTAATTGCGGATGTAGACCAGTTCGCAGATGGACTCCTGATGGGATTTACGCAGCTTTTTACAGGTGTCATAACGATACTTGGTACATTGGGCTTTATGCTCACAGTCAGTATTCCTATCACACTTGTTGTTGTGTGTGTGACTCCGCTCTCACTTTTCGTTGCGGCATATATTGCAAAAAACACATACACAATGTTTAAGAAGCAGTCTGAAACGAGGGGTGAGCAGACAGCAATCATAGATGAGATGGTAGGAAATCTAAAGGTTGTAAAGGCGTACAGTCAGGAGGCTGAGGTCAAGGAAAAGTTCGACGAGGTGAATGACAGACTTGAGAAGTGCTCCCTGAAGGCTATTTTCTTCTCATCCATAACCAACCCTTCGACAAGATTCGTAAATAGTGTTGTGTACATGCTTGTTGCACTTGTGGGCGCAATATTCGCAGTACATGGCAGAATCAGTGTCGGTAAGCTCTCCTGTATGCTCAGCTATGCTAACCAGTATACCAAGCCCTTCAATGAGATTTCAGGCGTTGTTACAGAGCTTCAGAATGCGCTCACCTGTGCGGGACGAGTTATGGAGCTTATAGAGGAGGAGCCTCAGGCTCCGGAGCCTGAAAATGCCAGGACAGTGAATGCGGATGGACATGTCGAGCTTGAGAAGGTGTACTTTTCGTATGTTCCTGAGCAGAAGCTTATTGAGAATTTTAACCTTTCTGTTAAGCCAGGACAGCGTATTGCTATTGTCGGACCTACAGGCTGTGGTAAGACAACACTTATCAATCTTCTCATGCGTTTTTATGATGTGAATTCAGGAAGCATTAAGGTTGCCGGCGATGACATAAGGGATGTCACAAGAGGAAGCCTTAGAAAATCCTACGGTATGGTGCTTCAGGACACATGGCTTAAGAACGGAACCATCAGGGAGAATCTCAAGATGGGTAAGCCGGATGCCACAGATGATGAGATGATTGCGGCAGCCAAGGCCTCACATGCACACAGCTTTATAAAGAGACTTCCGCAGGGCTATGATACAGTGCTGAACGAGGACGGAGGAAGCTTGTCACAGGGACAGAAGCAGCTTCTTTGTATCGCAAGAGTAATGCTGTGTCTGCCACCTATGCTCATACTTGATGAGGCTACCTCATCAATCGATACCAGAACGGAAATCAAGATTCAGGAAGCCTTCGCGCGCATGATGAAGGGCAGGACAAGCTTCATCGTAGCACACAGACTGTCAACGATCCGTGAGGCGGATGTCATCCTTGTAATGAAGGACGGACACATAATAGAGCAGGGTAACCACGATACCCTCCTTGCGAAGGGTGGATTCTATTCACAGCTATATAACAGCCAGTTCTAATTTTGGGGACAGGGGCTTGGGACATGGTGTCAGACCCCTGTCCCAAAACATTTTGTTTGGGACAGGGGTCTGACACCGGTGTCCCAGGAAACAGGAGAAAAGACATGACAGGAAAGAGAATTGTAGTAAAAGTAGGTACATCGACGCTGACCTATGCGACGGGGCATCTTAATATCAGGAGAGTCGAGAAGATAGTCAAGACGATTGCTGACCTTCAGAACGCGGGAAACCAGATGATACTGGTGTCAAGCGGTTCGATTGCACTTGGAATGAGTAAGATTGGGCTTAGGGAACGCCCGAAGGATACGCCAGGCAAGCAGGCATGTGCCGCTGTGGGACAGTGTGAGCTAATGGATATGTATGATAAGCAGTTTTCTGAGTACGGTGTTACGGTTGCACAGCTTCTGCTCACGAAGTATGTTCTTCTTGAGGACAGGAGAAGGAATGTCGAGAATGCCATGGCTAAGCTTATTGAGCTTGGTGTAATTCCGATAGTCAATGAGAATGACACGGTTGCGATAGATGAGCTTGAGCTCGAGGTAGGCGAGAATGACTCGCTTGCGGCGATAGTGGCGTCCGTGGCGAAGGCGGATACCCTTGTGATTATGTCCGACATAGACGGATTGTATGATAAGGATCCACATAAATACGAGGACGCGAAGCTTATCGAGGAGGTTCACGGAATAACCGATGAGATAAGGGCGCTCGCGGGAGGCGCAGGTTCCAAGCTCGGAACGGGTGGCATGGCGACCAAGCTAAAGGCGGCATCAATCGCGAATGAGAACGGAATAGATATGGTGATAATTAACGGCGATAAGCCGGAGCTTCTGTATGAGGTGAGCGAGGACAAGAAGGCGGGGACGCGCTTTTTCGCGGGGTAAGAAAAATGCTGTTTGCTTCAATGAGTTTTTTGTGGATTTTTCTGCCAACGGTTCTGATTGTAAATATGCTTCTGTCCAAGGTGGCGGATGGAAGGCTTAGGTATACGCTTAAGAATGTGTGGCTTTTAATCGCAAGCCTCATATTCTATGCATGGGGCGGAATATATTATCTGCTCATCATGCTCTTTTCGATTGTGCTCAACTATACAGCAGGACGTCTGATGGAGAGGCGGCGCGCAAGGAGCATACTGTTGCCGGCAATAGTGTTAAATCTTGCGATGCTCTTTGTGTTTAAGTACTTTAATATGCTTGTGGTGGTGCTCGAGAACGTGATTGGAATGTTTTCGGGAGCAATGGGCTGCGGGCAGGCGTTTGGGGCAATGTTCTCCATGCAGGGGACGGGAGCACTTGGAATTAAAGAAATTGTGCTCCCGATAGGGATATCTTTTTTTACCTTTCAGGCTATGTCCTACGTCATTGATGTGTACTCGGGAAGGGTGCAGGTTCAGAAAAATATCCTAAAATTTGCGCTATATGTATCTTTCTTTCCTCAGCTTATTGCCGGACCGATTGTCAAGTACAGCGGTGTGGCAAGGCAGATTGATACGAGAAAGGAGAGCGCACCGCTCTTCTTGTCGGGTCAGAGACGTTTTATATGCGGGCTTGCGAAGAAGGTGCTGCTCGCCAATACGTTTGCACTTACGGCTGACGCTGTCTGGGCTATGGAGCCTGAGCTGATGGGAAGTCTTACGGCATGGCTTGGGGCGCTCTCGTACACGATGCAGATTTACTATGATTTCTCGGGCTACTCGGACATGGCGATAGGGCTTGGCAGAATGTTCGGGTTCAGATTTAAGGAAAATTTCAATTATCCATACACATCGCTTTCGGTGCAGGAGTTCTGGCGCAGATGGCATATCTCGTTGTCGTCGTGGTTCAAGGAATATGTGTATTTTCCGCTCGGCGGCAGCAGGGAAGGTAGTGGAAAAACCTACAGAAATGTATTCATCGTGTTTCTGCTTACGGGAATATGGCACGGAGCTAATTTCACGTTCCTTGCGTGGGGACTGCTGTATGCGCTGTTACAGATTATCGAGAGGCTTTTTCTCGGAAAGCTGCTCGGCAGAAATCCGGTTAAGCCCGTTAATTGGGTGTACACCATGCTTGCGGTTATATTGGGCTGGGTTCTGTTCCGGTCGGACAATATAGTGTATGCTGGGAAGTACATAGCTGCGATGTTCGGCAGATACAATGGGAGTGCCGGCGCGGCAGCGGCGGGCTCGGGAGTGTACCAGTGCCTCGGTCTTCTGTCGATGGAGCTTATAATCGCATTCGCAGCCGCACTTGCCGGAATGGGCTTTGTCTCGAGGGCACTGGCAGGAGTGTATGACAGGGTGAGGAAGAAAACCTGGTTCATGGCACTTGACATGTTTGTCATGCTCGGTCTGCTTACATTGTGCATCTTAAGAATAATAAGCGGAACCTACAATCCGTTTATTTATTTTAAGTTCTGATGAAAAAGCATTGTCATGGTATACAAAAATATCTTTGTTAAAATAAGAATTTCTACATTATTTACAAAATTTTTATATTTTCTGAAAATGAATTGACTTTTGATTTTGAAGTTGTATAATAAGCCACAACAAAACAAAATACGAACACATAAACGAAGGCGTTTATCCAATCAGGATAAGCGCCTTTTTCGCTGTCAGGGAAAAAGGCGGAATTAAAAAGCTTTGTGGAAAACATAAATATTTTGTTTTGTGAAGGAAAAAGAAAATGTAGAAGAGAAAAAGAAGGAGGACTGTGTATGAGAAGGAATATGTTAAAGAGATTAGGCTGTGCTGTACTTGCTGGAATTATGGTGATGGGTGTTACAGCATGCAGCAAGAAGGAAGCTTCGACAACATCGGCAGACGGAGTGAGACATATCGTGGTTGGCACAGGTAACGGAGCTGCTCCTTTCTGTTATCTGGATGAAAATGGTAATTCGGTAGGTTACGATATCGATGTTCTTAATGAACTCGATGCGAGACTTCCTCAGTATGAATTTGAAATTCAGGCGATGGACTTTTCGACGCTTATTGTTTCGATTGATTCAGGTTCAATCAATTTTCTTTCACATCAGCTTGTACAGTCTGATGCAAGAAAGGAGAAGTATCTTTTCCCAAGCCAGTACTACTGCCTGTCACCTATGAGCCTTGCTGTCAAAGCTGATTCGGGAATAACAAGCATGGCGGATATGGCAGGAAAGACAATGGAGCAGAACCCAAGTGCCTACGAGTATCAGATGCTCATGGCATACAATGATGCACATCCGGGTCAGGAGCTTAATATTGTTGCTGTATCTGACCAGTCAACGGCAGACACATTTTTAAAGGTATCCAACGGACAGGTGGATGCATCGCTTACATACAAAGCAACCTTCGACAGCGTCGTTCCTGAGCTTGGAATTGACAATCTTACACTCACGGACGTTGTGATGTGCGAGGATACCTACCTTATGTTTCCTAAGACGGAGCAGCAGTTATGTGATGATATAGATGCTGTTTTAAAGGAAATGATTGCAGACGGAACACTCTCTAAGATTTCCGAAAAGTGGTACGGCGAGGATGTATTCGGTCTCTATGCAGATATGGTTTCAATCACGGCAAAGTAAGCGGTGGAAAGGAGTGGAGAATTATGGGACATAAATATGACTGGGCATCGATACCAAGCTATATCCCAAAGGTTATGAAGGCTTTTCCACTGACCATAGAGATACTTCTTCTGTCACTGCTCTTCTCTTTGATAATCGGTGCGCTGGTTGCGGTCGGCGCACTGAGCAAAAATAAGGTGGCAAGGGCGGTGACGAAGGGGTGGATATCCTTCATGCGGGGTATCCCGACACTTGTGCTTATATTTTTACTTTACCTTGGACTTCCGCAGCTTATGAATGCACTCGGGGTCAACATGAGCGGCATAAGCAAGACCACCTACATAGTTGCGTGTCTTGCACTGAGCACATCGGCAAACATGGCTGAGATGATGAGGGCAGCGTATCTTTCCGTGAACAAGGGACAGAGGGAGGCAGCATACAGTGTCGGAATGAAACCGTTTACGGCATTCAGAAGGATTGTTTTTCCGCAGGCGTTAGGCGTAGCTATTCCGACGCTTGGAAACAACATCATAATGCTCTTTAAGGAGACCTCACTTGCATTCACAATCGGTGTCATAGATATTCTTGGAAGGGCAAGGGCGCTAAGCTCGGCAAGCTACGGAACCAACAGACTGGAAATTTATATAGCGACAGGGCTTATATTCTGGGCGGTGTGCTTTATCCTTGAGAAGCTTACAAAGCTTGTTGAGAAAATGTATACCAGGGGCAGAAAACAGGCGGCAAGCTAAAAAATAACGGGAAATGGGGAACAGCGTATGATTATTAATTTCAGATTTATTGCAGAGTCAATCCCGAAGCTTCTCGGTGCCATACCTATAACACTTCTCATGGCTTTTGCATCGGCGGTTATAGGCTGGCTGCTCGGACTTGGAATTGCTCTTATAAGAAAAAATAAGGTTCCGGTGCTTTCACAGATATTTGCGGTGTATGTCTCGTTTCTGCGAGGTGTGCCGATGATAATTCTTTTGTACATATCCTATTATGCAATTCCGAATATCATCTACAGCTATGGTGTAAGCATTGGCAGGGAGATAAATGTCGATGCGGTGCCTGCAGTTGCTTATGCCATCATAGCTCTGGTGCTTGAGCAGTCGGCGTATGCGTCGGAGATATTCCGTTCATCACTCGCGGCGGTCGATGAGGGGCAGATGGAGGCAGCCTACAGCGTGGGAATGACAAAGACACAGGCACTTGTAAGGATTGTCCTTCCTCAGGCGATGGCGATAGCACTTCCTAACCTGAGCGGACTTTTCTTAGGGCTCGTGAAGGGAACCTCGCTTGCCTACTACGTCGGTGTTTACGAGATTACGGCTACGGCCAATCTCCTGGCGATGCCGGCACTCAACTTCATTGAGGCGTACATAATGACCACGATAATATATGAGCTTATCAGTTTTATATTCAATAAGATATTCAGGACTGTGGAGAATAATCTGAAGAAGTTCAGAGCTGTGGCAGCTTGACGGTGCAGACAAAATACTGTGTTTAATTAAGCTCCGGAAAGAAATTTTCAGAAATATGTTTAACAAAATGGAGTTTCAGAAATCTGTTTAATAAAAAGGAGGTCGGCACTATGGCGGAGATGGTTGAACTTAAAAATATACAGAAGTCCTTCGGCAACAATCACATATTAAAGGGTGTCAACATGAGCATCGGAAAAGGGGAGGTTGTGGTAATTCTCGGACCGTCCGGTTCAGGCAAGACAACACTTCTAAGGACAATAAATTTTCTTGATGCGGCTGATGAGGGAAGCATATCGGTGAGCGGCTTTGAGGTGGACGCAAAGAAACATTCAAAGTCACAGGTTATAGAATTGAGAAGAAAGACCGCGATGGTTTTTCAGAACTACAATCTTTTTGCGAACAAGACAATACTTGAGAATGTCATGGAGGGTCTTGTCACGGTAAAGAAATTCAAGAAATCCGATGCCGAGGCGATGAGCCGTGAAATATTGAAAAAAGTAGGGCTTGAGGAAAGATGCGATTTCTATCCGGCACAGCTTTCAGGAGGTCAGCAGCAGAGAGCCGGAATTGCGAGAGCGCTGATACTTGACCCGGACGTTATTCTCTTTGATGAGCCGACCTCGGCGCTCGACCCGGAGCTTGTGGGCGAGGTGTTAAACACAATCAAGGCGGTGGCACAGACAGGGATTACGATGATTGTAGTCACACATGAGATTGCATTTGCCAGGGAGGTCGCCTCGAGAGTTGTGTTCATGGAGGGCGGAGTCGTTGTCGAGGAGGGAAAGCCGGAGGAAATTCTGGTTGCGCCGAAACACCCGTCGACACAGAGATTTCTAAAGAGAATAACCAATCCGAATGCGGAGTAGAAGGGAAGGAAGGTGTAAGATATGTCAGGATTATCAGCGGTTAATACAATATGGGTGCTGATAGGTGCGGCACTGGTTTTCTTCATGCAGGCGGGCTTTGCCATGGTGGAGGCGGGCTTTACAAGAGCCAAAAATTCAGGAAACATCATTATGAAAAATCTTCTCGATCTGGCAATAGGTACGGTAATCTACTGGTTCGTGGGATTTGGAATAATGTTCGGGAGCGGAACAGTCATAGGAACACTTGATTTTTTCATAACGGGAAATTATGACAGTATTCTTCCAAACGGTGTATCAATATGGACCTATGTTATTTTCCAGACAGTTTTCTGTGCTACAAGTGCTACCATAGTGTCGGGTGCGATGGCAGAGAGGACGAAGTTTTCCGCATACTGCATCTACAGTGCGGTGATTTCACTTATTATCTATCCGATGTCGGGGCACTGGATATGGGGCGGCGGCTGGCTGGCACAGCTTGGCTTCCATGATTTTGCCGGTTCGACCGCAGTACATATGGTTGGCGGTGTTGCGGCACTTGTGGGTGCTAAGATGCTCGGAGCGCGCATCGGCAAGTATGACAAGGACGGCAATTCCAAGGCGATACCGGGACACAATATCGTGATAGGTGCGCTCGGTGTGTTCATTCTCTGGTTCTGCTGGTTCGGTTTTAACGGCTGCTCCACGGTGAGCATGGAGGGCGATAACATAGCGCTCGCGGGAAAAATATTTATGAATACCAACCTGAGCGCGGCGGCTGCGAGTGTGACAACCATGATTTTTACATGGATAAGATACAAAAAACCGGACGTGTCAATGACACTTAATGGAGCACTCGCCGGACTTGTAGGAATCACCGCAGGCTGCGATGTGGTAAGCCCGGCAGGGGCGGCGTTCATCGGTCTGGTGTGCGGTATTGCGATTGCGCTCGCAGTTGAGTTCATAGACAGAAGGTGCAGGATTGATGACCCGGTGGGCGCCATAAGTGTACATGGCGTATGTGGTATGATAGGTACCGTCATGACAGGTCTTGTGTCGGAGCAGGAGGGCGTGTTCTACGGAAAGGGCTTTGGATTTTTCGGAGTACAGCTTCTCGGCGTGATAACAGTTATGATATGGGTTATAATCACTTCGTTTATCCTGTTTAAAGTTGTAGATAAGACAGTGGGACTGCGCGTTTCAAGGCGCGAGGAGATTGAAGGACTTGACACAAATGAGCACGGACTCGGAAATGCATATGCGGACTTCCTTCCGAATGTTCAGGTAGACTCGCTTACAGGCGAATTTGCACAGGTCAGTGGTCTTGAAAAGCCAACAGACGTCCCGGTGGATGTGGCAATTCCAATCGCGGCTGCATCTGATTACAGGGCTGCTGACAGTAAGGGTGTGCTCACAAGAATTGATATTATATTAAAACAGTCCAAGTTCGAGGAGCTGAAGGAGGCCATGAATGATATAGGCGTTACGGGTATGACGGTTACACAGGTTCTCGGCTGTGGTATCCAGAAGGGTGCAACAGAGTACTACAGGGGTGTGCCGGTAGATATACAGCTCCTTCCTAAGGTGAAGGTTGAGATAATTGTTGCCAAGGTTCCTGTCGAGACGGTTGTGTCAACAGCGAGAAAGGTACTCTACACAGGACATATCGGTGATGGCAAGATATTTATCTATGATGTGAGAGACTGTGTGAGAGTGAGAACCGGCGAGACGGGATATGACGCGATGCAGGGCATAAATGAGGCGTAGGTTTGAGGTGAAAGGAGTAATGGCACTATGAAGGTTGTTGTGTGTCAGGGTGAGACGACCGGGTATCCGTCAAGAGATGAGCTCGTCGCCCTATGGAGAGAAGAAATCGGGAAAATACCGCAGGTTGATGAGCTTGTGGTGAGGGAAGGTTTTGATTACGAGAAGATGGAGGAGATAGCCGGGGACGCTGATGCGCTTATCGGTGTGTGGATAAAAGATGAGTTCTACACGGACGATTTTTTTGACAGGCACAAAAAGCTCAAGTATATCGCAACGACAGCCCACGGCTTCGGAAAAATTGATGCGCAGTGCGCCAAAAGACACGGGGTCACATTTACCAATACCGTATATGGGAACGTGACTATAGCGCAGTATGCGATGGCGCTTCTTATGAATATCTGCCATAGAATTGATGTGCTGAGCGATATGTACCGCGAGGCGTGCGACGGGCACAAAAATGTGATGATGGGAAGAAATCTTCCAAGGCAGATAAGACAGATTGAGCTGTATGAGAAAACAATCGGAATTATCGGACTTGGGGCAATCGGGCTGTGCATGGCTAAGATGGCGGCGGGCTTTGGAATGAAGGTTATAGCCTACAACCACCACAAAAAGACGGGTCCGGAGTATGATTTTATCGAGCAGGTTCCGCTTGATGAGCTCCTTGGCAGAGCCGATGTAATATCAATACATTGTCCATCGACTGACGAGACCAGAGGAATGATTGACAAGAATGTCATTGCTAAGATGAAGGATGGTGTAATCTTAATTAACACTGCGAGAGGCGACATCATTGTCGAGAACGATTTAGTCGAGGCGTTGAATTCAGGAAAGATATATGCAGCAGGGCTTGATGTCGTGTGCAATGAGCCGATTACCGGCAGGATACCGCTTATGAACTGCCCGAATGCGATTATAACGCCTCACATGGCATGGGCTCCTGCGGAGGCGCGCTACAGGACGGTGAGGATTGCGGCGGAAAATCTTAAAAACTGGATTGAAGGACATCCGACAAGCGTGATAAACGGAAAGGGCTGATGCTGATGGCGGTAAATGAGAGAACACTGAAAATGGGAAGTGCACCGATATTTCCACTGCTTGTCTCAATGGCGGTGCCGGGGCTTCTTGGAACCTTAACTACATATCTTTACCGCACGGTCGACCAGATATTTGTCGGAAATTTCGTTGGGCGCACGGCACTTGGAGGAATATCTGTGCTGGCGCCGTTCAACAATGTGATAATAGCTCTCTCGCTGTTCATCACGGTCGGCGGCACCTCTCTTTTAGCGCTCACTATGGGGCGCAGGGATTACGAGGAGGCCAACAAGCTCTTTACAAATATCATAATCCAGGCGATAGGAATGGCACTTATAGTGTCGGTGCTGTTCTTCATAGTTGCTGAACCGTTCGTCGGAGTGTGCGGTGCAAAGAGGGGGACAGAAACCTTCCGGTATGCGGTCATATATCTGAAGATTGTCACCTGCGGCCAGGTTTTTAACATGTTAAACCAGGGGCTCGCGGCGATAATCAGAACCGAGGGAGCGGCAAAGTACTCAATGTTTGCAAATATCGTTGGTGCGTTCTTTAACATAGTGCTCGATGCACTCCTGATAATCGTATTTAAAATGGGTGTCGCAGGAGCTGCCTTCGCCACGATAGTGAGCCAGCTTATGGGGGCAGCGTTCAGTGCGGCGTTCTTCCTTACGGGAAAGAGCTCACTAAGATGGGCGGGCTTTGGCGTGGCCGATATAAAGCAGATGACCTATATAGCTAAGATGGGAATTGCACCATCCATATTTCAGATGCTGTCGTTGTTCACCAATATTCTTCTGAACAAATCACTTCAATATTACGGAGATTTAGATCCGGTGTATTCACTTATCGGCGGAGGTGAGCTGTGCATATCGGCGGTCGCAATTGTGAACACGGTTGACAATTTCATCGTCTCAATGACATCGGGAATTAATCAGGCGGTGTCGCCGCTTATAAGCTACAACTACGGGGCGAAAAATTATTCGAGAGTAAAGAAAGCGTCACTCTGTTCGCAGGCTATGGCAGGCGTGTTCGCTATAGTTATATGGTCGGCGATGATGCTTGCCCCTGAGTATGTCTGCAGCCTGTTCGGAAAAGGAGATGAAGCTCTTATAAGCTATGGAGCGATGGCGATGAAAGCCTGCAAGATGTTCGCACTTTTCGGAGGCTTCCAGATGCTTGTGAGCATGTATTTCAGCTCGATAGGAAAGCCACAGGTTGCGACCTTTGTGTCAATTTCCAGGCATGGACTTTTTCTCATCCCGGCTATGCTTATAATGCCGCAGTTTATGGGACTTAAGGGTGTACTCTATGCTAACTCTGTCTCTGACGGCTGCTCGCTTATAGTGGTATTATTTATGTATTTACATGAGATGAGAAGATTATCAAGGCTTACGGACGGCGAGGAGATACCCGCAAAAAGGTTGATCAATATATCAAAAAAGAGTCTTACAGAATAGGGAGGATTAAATTTATGGACATTGAAAAATTAATGAGCGAGAGCGCAGCAAAGAAGCCTGCAAGCCGCAGGGCGAGCAATGTGACGGCAAATGTGGATTTTTCAAAACTTATCAGAATGGGATTTAACGAGCACCCTTATGGAATGTCACCTAAGGCTCTTGAGATTATGAAGGAGGAGACGGAAAAGTCCAACTTCTATGGGGATTTCGGGAAGGGGGCGCTAAAGAAAGCCATCGCGGATTTCTATGGTCTTGACTTTGCGAATGTTGCAGCCTCGGCAGGCTCAAGCCCGCTTATCGAGACGATAGGCTGTGCATTTTTAAATCCGGGTGACGAGGTGCTTATGTGCCCGACCTTTGCGGCATTTATAGACATGGCACAGATACGGCAGGCAGTTCCGGTTGTGGTTCCGTTAAATGAGGATAAGACCTATGACCTCGAAGGTCTTTACAAGGCGATAACCAAGAAAACGAAGATAATCGTTGTGTGTAATCCTAATAACCCGACAGGAACCTATGTTGGCAGGGAGAAGGTCATCGAGTTTATAAAGAAGGTTCCCGATGATGTGATTGTGCTGATGGATGAGGCATATCTTGAGTTTGCGACGGCGGAGGACTGTCAGAGCATGTATCCGCTCATAAAGGAGCTGCCTGATAAGCCGATTATAGTTCTAAAGACATTTTCAAAGTATTACGGCATGGCAGGTGTGCGTGTCGGCTATGCCCTCGCGGCACCTGAGCTAATCGCTGCCATAGAGAAGTGTCCGAGTGCGATGATAAGCAAGGCAGGTCAGGCGGGAGCAATTGCGGCACTTGCCGATCAGCAGTATTATCAGGAGGTTAAGAAAAAGCTCGTCGAAGGAATGACCTACCTGGAGACGGAGATGGAGAAATTAGGCTGCAAGGTATATCATTCCCAGACGAACTTCATTCTGTTTGACCCTCACATCGACGCACAGCTTGTGCGGGCTAAGCTGATGGAAGCGGGAATAATGATATCCGCACCGGGAATATGCCGTGTGTCAGTCAGTACGATGGAGAACAACAGATTGTTTATCGAGATACTTAAAAATATTATGGGAAAATAGACAGGAGCATTGCCACAGAAGCGTTAGAACTCGTCGAGGGAGAACAGTCATGCGTTACGGAGCATATAGTTAATCCGTGGTAAATATATATTAGAATAATATGCATTCAAAAGTGCCATTCACATCGTGAAGATATGTGAATGGCACTTTTGCTTTTAGCAATAATTGATGATAACTTGACAGTTTTTAATAAGCTAATAAATCCATGCTGTTATAGAATAAAATCAGTATATTTTATTAAGGAGAAGCAGCATGGCAAATCAGTTCGAGGGAAAGAAATACAGAAATATGTTTACGGAAGTAGGCATAAGAGAAAATGATATAGCACAGAGACTTGAGGATATCAAGGACTATTATTTTTATGGTGGGGATGATGAGAGGGTCTATTATCCGGTTGGTACGGATATGGGTTATATTTGTGATACCGGTAATAATGACGTAAGGACAGAGGGAATGTCATATGGAATGATGATATGTGTCCAGCTTGATATGAAAGAGGAATTTGACAGAATCTGGAAATGGGCTAAGACATATATGTGGATGAGTGAAGGGGAGAACGAGGGATATTTTGCATGGTCATGTGCGACGGACGGAAAGAAGAATGCCTATGGTCCCGCACCGGACGGTGAAGAGTTCTTTGCAATGGCACTGCTTTTTGCCTCACACCGCTGGGGGAACGGCGAGGGAATATTCAACTACGAGAAGGAAGCCTGCGATATACTTCATGCATGTATACATAAGGGTGAGAACGGAAGACCGGGTGAGCCTATGTGGAACAGAGAGAATCATCAGATACTTTTCGTTCCGGGGGTGGATTTTACCGACCCATCATATCACCTTCCACATTTTTATGAGCTGTTCGCATTGTGGGCTTATGAGGAGGACAGAGCTTTCTTTAAGGAGGCAGCTAAGGCAAGCCGTGAGTATCTTGTAAAGGCTTGTAATCCTGTCACCGGGTTTTCGGCGGAATATGCTGAGTTTGATGGCAGCCCTATGAGAAGAGGACTTCCGTGGACAAAGGACAGACATGACTGGTTTTTTAGTGATTCATACAGAACAGTCGCCAACATAGGTCTTGACTATGAGTGGTTCGGGATTGATGTAGGACAGTGCAGGGCGGCAGAGAATATACAGCGCTTCCTTGCGGAGGATGGCAGAAGGAACAGCTTTTCAATATATGAGGTCGATGGCTCTAAGGTAGGCTCGTATGCACTTCATCCTACCGGGCTTCCGGCTACGATAGCGCAGGGCTCTCTTGCTGTGAAGGACATTTCAATAAGCAGGGAGTGGATAGAGCGTTTTTACCACACTGAGCTAAGAAACGGAAGGTGGAGATATTATGACAATTGTCTGTATTTCTTCGCATTCTTAGCGCTCAGCGGAAATTACAGAATCTATTAAGAATGGAGAATGAAGATGGGAGTAGCAGCACCTAAGGACCCGGAAAAGAAGCGCATGGGGTTCTATATAATGAGAAATAAGGACATATTCGGTTCACCGGCTCAGTCGGGCGGTGGTGTCCAGTTTCTGTATCAGAGTGATGGAAGAATTGTGAACAGTGCCAAGCTTGTCGGCGGAATTGAAGATGATGGCATGCTTTCAATGCTTGTAAAAACAGAGGATTTTAAAAAGCTGGTGTACAGTATCGGTGTGACTGTTGAGATGGAAAAGCCTGAGGCGGTGGATTTCGTTTTCCAGATGTACGGAAAGAAGGATCCTTATGTATCAGGAACCTCAATAAGAAAGACGGTAGTGGCAGACGGCATGGAGAACATTGTCAAGCTGAGTGATGTTGAGTGGTCTGCTGATGATGACATTATTGGACAGATAAGGTTCGAGATGAAGGAGGCAGGAAGGTTTGCCAAGGTTTCGGTCAGGCTCTATCTGAATGATGGTTATTCGGCACCTGAGATGCCGGAGGAGAATGATATTGATTTCGGGTCGGCAGAATACAAAAGGATGCTTGAAGCTTCACTGGTGAACCTTGGGGATACAAAAAGGCTTGAGAAGGCACTGTGTAAGGCAAGGGCAGGACAGGATGTAACGATTGCATTCATCGGCGGCTCCATAACACAGGGAGCAGGGGCAATTCCAATCAACACGGAGTGCTATGCATATAAGACCTACAAGGCATTTTGTGGCATGTTCGGTGATGGAGATAACATTCATTACATAAAGGCAGGAGTCGGGGGAACACCGTCCGAGCTTGGAATGATAAGATACGAGAGGGATGTCCTCAGGAATTTTACCGTGCAGCCGGATATAGTAGTTGTCGAGTTCGCAGTAAATGATGCGGGGGATGAAACGAACGGTGTATGCTATGAATCGCTTGTCCGAAAGATTCTTATGTCCGAAAATGAGCCGGCTGTAGTATTACTGTTTTCTGTATTTTCGGATGATTACAATCTTGAGGAGAGATTAAGACCGGTAGGTTTCAATTATAAGCTCCCTATGGTGAGTGTGAAGGAGTGCGTTGTACCGCAGTTTTATGATGCGGCAAGAAGAATTATCACTAAGAATCAGTACTTCTATGATTGTTTTCATCCGACGAATGCCGGACATAAGGTTATGGCAGACTGTCTGGGCACACTTTTTGAAAAAGTGGACATTAAAGCGCAGAAGGCTCTTGAAACAGCAGGCGGGGATTTGAAGGAAGCACTTAAAGCTATCGGAGATACGGCCTTTGACAATGAGAGTATTGCACCACATTACGGAAATAGCTTCGAGAAGGTGGAACTCTTTGACAGGCAGAACCTTCCGACAATGGATATTGTGTGGAACTTTGACATGGGCGGCTTCAACCGTATTGATGATGAACTCCAGTGTGTTGAGATGGATATGGACATTGAAACGACACCGGAATTTCCATATAATTGGAAGCATGACAGAAGTGGACGCCCGATGGAATTTGATATAAGGTGCCGCTCACTCATTATGATTAACAAGGATTCAGCCTCAGCGGATGCCGGAAAGGCAGAGGTGTTCGTGGATGGGGAGAAGGTTCTTACAGCAGATCCGAGAAAGAATGGTTGGACACACTGCAATCCGCTTATCTGCTTTTCGGACAGGGAGCAGGCACTCTGCCATGTTGAGGTAAGGATGGCGGAAGGTGACGAGAACAAGGATTTTACAATTCTCGGCTTCGGAGTTGTGAGGTAAACATAGCCTGGGACGCGGTGTCAGACCCCTGTCCCGGTTTGGGACAGGGGTCTGACACCGTGTCCCAACAGGGGAAGGCTTCACAAATATATATGAATGGGGGAATGAGAGTGAAAAGAGAAGGTATAATGAGAAAAGGTACAATGGCGGTAGCTGCCATAACTATAGCAGCGGCATTGGTGATGTCGGGGTGTGCCGCAGATGCGGACACACAGAATGGCATTACCACAGAGGCAGCAGGTGAAACGCAGACATCATCGCAGGAGGCAGCAACACAGGATACAGCTTCACAGGTACAGACAACAACACAGGAGCAGAAGGAGACACAGACAACAACGACCACGGAGACCACCGCTCAGACGTATGAGTTTGAGCAGGGACTGTATGAGTTTTATAAGGATGATTTCATGGTTGGAGTTGCACTCCCTGGCAGCATAGTAAAGAATGAGGGAAAGAAGCTTCGTGCAACGATACTTGACAATTTTAACAGCATGACATGTGAGAATGAGATGAAGCCGGATGCGCTTCTTGATAAGGCGGCATGTCAGGCGAATCTTGAGGAGACATATACCAACCCTGTTGTAAAGTTCGACAGCTGTGCTCCGGCGGTTAAGTTTGCGCTGGATAATGGAATCAGGATAAGACTTCATACACTTGTATGGCACAGCCAGACACCGGGATGGTTCTTCACGGAGGACTACACGGATAATGGAGCTCTTGTTTCGAGGGATGTTATGCTTGCGAGAATGGAAAATTATATAAAGACGGTTCTCACTTATTTTGATGAGAACTATCCGGAGCTCATATATGCGGTTGATGTCTGCAACGAGGCATTCGATACAGGTGACGGTGACGAGGACGGTATCCGCATGAAAAAGAACAAGTGGTATGATACTGTGGGGGCGGATTACTATTATCAGGCATTCGTGTTTGCGAGAAAATATGCCCCTGATTACATGAAGCTTTTCTACAATGACTATGGCTGTATGTATAAGGTGGATTCAATTCTCACACATCTAGCACAGGCTAAGGAGGAAGGGCTTATAGATGGAATCGGAATGCAGTCACATCTTAATATCACGGATGATATTCACTTTAAGTACCTTGGAGCGGTAAAGAAATTCTGTGAGGCAGGCTATGAGGTGCAGATAACTGAGCTTGATATGGGAATGGATGAGAAGACGGACAGCAATATCAAGACACAGGGAAGAAAATATAAGGTGCTTTTTAGCGGACTTAAGGAGTTACGCGAGGAGGGCTATAACATAACAAGCGTGACAGTATGGGGAATCAATGACAAGAATACATGGAGGAGCGGTGAGTATCCGCTGCTCTTTGATGAGAAGAATGAACCTAAGCCGGCGTATGCGGGGGCGATGCTGTACGATAAGATTCCGGCAGTGGAGTGAGGACTAGGTAATTGCGAAATTCAGTGCATAACTACCGTACGTCGTGTAATTTTACTAGTACCCTTCCAGACACATTAGTTCGACATAGTCGAACTATTACACTCCTTGAAACCAGTAGCGGTACATAAGCGGCTAAAATACAGCCGCTAAATACCGACTGTTTTCAAAAGGTCCGGCAGTGTACTAGTAAAATTGCGCAACTGTTTACCGTAAAATTTGAGTTTCGCAATTGTCTAAATGATTATAAGGAAGATAAGGAGAAGGTATATGGGTTTTTCGATAGTTGATGGTGAAAGGACTGTTCCGATTCTTGTTGAGCGGGAGGCCTTTAGCGGAATAAGAAGAATTGCCAATGTACTTGCGGACGATATATGTTCGGTATGCCGGAAAAAACCAGAGGTTATTGACGAGAGTGGCTTGGAAAGTTATACCGGAAAAGAGCTTATAATATGTGCTGTATATGGCAAAAGCGATATGCTTTCAAGACTTGAAAGGGACGGAAAGTTCAATCCGGAATGTATTGCGGGAAAGTGGGAGGTATATACCACATTTCTTGTTGAAGCACCATTTGACGGAGTGGACAGGGCACTTGTGATAGCCGGAAGTGACAAGAGAGGCACAATATACGGAATGCTTTCGCTTTCGGAGTACATCGGGGTAACGGCTTTTGAATATATGGGAGATGTTAGGCCTGTCGAAAAGAAGAACATTGCCATTGGGGAGGATTTCTTTACGGTGTCCAAGGAGCCAAGTGTGAAGTACAGAGGCTTCTTCATAAATGACGAGTGGCCTTGCTTTGGCAACTGGGTGTGTGAGCATTTCGGAGGCTTTAATGCGAAGGCATATGAGAAGATATTCATTTTCCTCCTTAGAATGAAGGGAAATTACATGTGGCCGGCAATGTGGAGCGCCTCTTTTCCGCTTGACGGACCGGGAAGTGCTAACGAGGAGCTGGCGGATGAGCTGGGTGTTGTAATGGGATATTCCCACCATGAGCCATGCTTAAGGGCAAGCGAGGAGTGGGACAAGGTAAGAGGCGAAGGGACGAAGTACGGAAACGCGTGGAACTATGCAACCAACAGGGAAGGGCTTATCAATTACTGGAGGGATGCTCTTATCAGGAGCGGAAGGTACGATAATCTTATCACGATTGGCATGAGAGGTGAGCGTGACACGTCGATGCTGGGTGATGACTCAGGTATACGGGATAATGTGGAGCTGTTAAAAGAGATTATCACTAAGCAGAAGGAGCTTATAAATACCTATGTCAAGCCGTACAGGGACAAGCCGCCGATGTTACTGGCACTGTATAAGGAGGTGGAGCAGTACTATTACGGCGATGAGGAAAATGAGGGCTTGTGCGAGTGGAGTGAGCTCGACGATGTGATATGTATGCTGTGTGAGGATAACTTCGGATATACAAGAACACTTCCTACCGAAAGGATGAGAAATGCCGGAAAGAGGTTTGGAATGTACTATCATCTTGACTACCATGGGGGACCTGTTTCGTATGAATGGGTCGACTCAACACCATTTTCGCTTATATGGGAGCAGATGAGTCAGGTGTACGATTCGGGCATAAGGGATGTATGGATAGTTAATGTGGGTGATTTGAAGTTCCACGAAGTGCCGCTTAGCTACTTTATGTCCATGGCGTATGATTATGATAAGTGGGGAAGTTCTAATCCCGACAGCTATCACCAGTATATTGAAAAGTGGAGCGGTGAGAATTTTGCGGCTGCGGACACGCTTATTAGAAAAAAGATTGATTTTGTCCTGAATGAGTATATGAAAATCAACTATTTAAGACGTCCTGAATCGCTCAATCCACAGATTTATGATGGCTGCAGCTTTAACGAGGCAGCAGAGCTTTTAAAAAGGGCTGACAGGGTCTGTACCTGTGCAAGGGAAGTGTACAATATCCTTGACAGGAAGGATAAAGAGGCATTTTACAGCATGGTATACTACCCGGCAATGGCATCTATGAATAATGTGAAGCTTAATCTGTATGCGTCGCTGAATCATCATTATGCTTCACAGGGCAGAAGGATTGCAAATAAATACAGGAAGCTTGCAGAAAACTGTATGGCAATCGACAAGGAATATATAAATGAGTTTTCTGAATTTATGGATGGCAAGTGGAATGGAATGCAGCTTGCTTCTCATATAGGCTTTACAAAATGGAATGAGGATGGGTGCAGAATGCCGGTTCTGTGCGAGGTATATCCGGTTGATGGCTCCAGAATGAATGTGTCGAGGAGCGATGAGCCTGCACTGTATGACAAGGTCTATGGGGCACCGAGGGTTATGACCATAGATGATTTCCTATATCCGGGTGAGAACAATGTGCGGATTGAGATTGCAAACGATGGAAGGGAGATTCTCAGCTATACAATAACAGGAAACGGGATGGAGCTTCCTGGGTGGCTTAAGCTCTCCGGCACCGAGGGAGAAGTGGAGGACCTTGCAGAGGTTGAGATATCGGTGGACAAGAGCCTGTTATGTGAGGACTGTGAGAGCAGGGCTTCACTTAAGATATCGGACGGTGTTACAACTGTGATTGTCGATATCAGGGCTAAGGGTGAAAATAAGGAGAGCGTATCGGACGGATGCGTATTCACGGCACAGAAAAATACAACAATTATCAGGGCAGACCACTATTACAGACTGGACAATACACAGGCAGAGTTTAAGGTGCTTGCAGATTACGGAAAATACGGCGCGGGCTTGAAGGCATTTCCGGTGACCTTTAAAGCCGGGAATTATGAGGAGGCACCGCGTGTGACCTACTGCTTCGATGTGGAAAAGCCGGCAGAATATGTAATCCGGTTCTTTATGACACCATCGAATCCTTTCATAAAGGGAAGGGCATTTACACTTGCATATTCTATTCAGACAAAGGAGGAATATGATAGTGCACAAAACCAGAAAGTCCATGATGTCGAGGTGCTTCCTAAGGATTACAGGGCAGGGGAGAACTCAGATATCCGCTGGTGTGAGGGTGTGCTTTCACAGATAAGGACAGCAGATGTAAAAGAAGGTCTTGAAAGGGGAAGATATATGCTCACAGTGTACGCGATGGAGCCTGGAATGGTGTTACAGCAGATTGGTATTTATTGTGACGGAGGCGAAAGTAAAAGGTCATACCTTGGCAGAAAAGAGACTGAGTATATAGGAAAATAAAAAGCTTTACGATAATAGAAATAGTATTTGTTATTTTTGTGTGGGCTTTATGAAATGCCAATACATGAGTTTGTTGCAGGAGGAATACAGTGATTAATCCACTTTTAATGAGCGATTTTCCTGAGCCGGATGTTATACGCGTCGGGGATACATATTATATGCTCTGCACAACCAAGCATTTTATTCCGGGCGGTGTCATATTAAAATCATATGATTTAATGAACTGGGAGATTATAAGCCATCTTTTTGATAGGCTTGAGAGCACACCGAGGCAGACGATGCAGGGAGAGCAGAGCTTCTATGGGCATGGCATGGATGGAGGCTGCCTCAGATATCATAATGGTTTGTTTTATGCATGTTTTTGTTCCGGTGATATGAATTATGCGTACCTGTATACCGCCGAACATGCCGAAGGACCATGGAATGTGCACAGAATAAATCAGGAAATATACGGCTGTTCGATTTTGTTTGATGATGATGGCAGGGTGTATATTGTATATGGCTATAAGAACATATACCTTCAGGAGATGAAGCAGGATTTGTCTGATTTTCTTGAGGGAGGATTATTCAAAAAGATACTTACAAGTGATGAACCTGCATACGTGTATTACAACGGAAGCCATATACATAAGATTAACGGAAGATATTATATAAGTGTTATGAACTGGCCGAAGAAGGGCAGTGCCCTGAGGACACAATACTGTTTTTGGTCAGATACCATTGACGGTGAATTTACCGGTGGTGTTGCAATGTGTACGGATAATGGCTACAATTATCAGGGAGTTGCCGGCGGAGGCTTTGTCGATACACCGGAGGGAGACTGGTATTCAATGCTTTTCCAGGATCGCGGAGCTGTGGGAAGAATGCCTGTGCTGGTGCCTGTGAGCTTTAAGAACGGAGTTCCTGTATTTGCGGGCGGTAAAAAGTTCATTCCTGAATTTACGGTTAGGAGTACAAGACCGGATTATGTGTATGAGCCTGTTGTGACATCGGATAATTTTGATTATGCAAAGGATGACATAGGCAGATATATTCTGAAAAAACAGTGGCAGTGGAATCATGAGCCGGCGGATAAGCTGTGGTGGATTAATGATATCGGAGGCTTCTGCATAAAGACTGGAAAGATAAGCACGAATCTTATTCAGGCGCGTAATACCTTGACGCAAAGGTGTATTCAGCCGTATACGGACGTGTCGGTGGAGCTTAATGTGGATTCAATGAAGGATGGTGACTGTGCAGGTCTATGTCTTCTTCAGGGCTGCTATGGATATATAGGTGTCACTAAGGAGCTTAACAGATATTATCTTGTAGTTGTTACGCGGAGCATTGATGAGAATTCAATAGCGGAGGTTCTGCCTGATTACATGCCGGGAACATTGAAGGAAAGAATGCTTCTTGAAGGTACCGTTGTTAAGCTTAGAATTAAAGCGGACTTTGACGATATGGTGGATACGGCACATTTTTTTTATGAAAAGGACGGTGAGTATGTTCAGGTCGGGGGAAAGCATAATCTGTATTACAAGGTGGATCATTTCGCAGGCTGCCGTGTCGGACTTTTCAATTTTGCCACGCGTGAAATAGGAGGACATGCCGAGTTTAACAGATTCAGATACAGAATGTCTTCGGCCGGCAAGGCATAATCAAAGCAGGAAAAGGACTGTAAAAATTATAATTCTTTAAAAATGAAAGCTGACATACCGGGAGCAGTCTCAGTATGTCAGCTTTCCTCTTGCTGCAGGAGACTTGGAGCGGTACTCACTTGGAGTATATCCGGTCTCCTGCTTGAATATTCTGTTAAAAGTGGAGATACTGGAAAAGCCTGATTGAAGGGCGATTTCCGTTATTGAAAGTTCTTCGTTGCACAGAAGTGCCTGTGCAGCCTTTATGCGTCTGTGTGTGAGATAGTCACAGAATGTAAAGCTGGTATACTGCTTAAAAAGCCTTGAAAAGTGAAATTTGCTGAAGCCTATCTCGTCCGCTATATTCTCCAAGGTCAGGTCTTCCATATAATGCTCATCTATGTAATCCATAAGCTCAGTGAATTTTTTGACATATTTTTTCTGGCTTTCCATCCTGCCCGGATTCTCGTCATTAAAGGAATTGACACGATTGTATCCAAGCTTTACAAGAATCTGGATGAGCAGCGAATAGATGGTTAAGTCGGCAAATTCAGTCTTGTTAAAGTACTCATTCCTTATCTGGACAAAGCACTGGTATATATCCTCATATACATAAGGAAAATTATCCTTGCATATATGAAGTGGATGTGCGTAAATGGTCTGTATTGATGAATATCCTTTAATTTTTGATATAAGGCTTATGTCGAAGAGAAAGATGAATCTTATACCGCTCTTGGGAGCAATAAGCCTGTGCAGTTCATTAGGAGGTATGATTAACAGCTCTCCCGGTTGTATAGTATAAGTCGTTCCTTTAATCACAACCTGATAATGGTTCTCAACAGGCATTATTACCTCCAGGGCATTGTGCCAATGCTCATCATAGCTTACGGTCTGTTCATTATACCATATCCTGATAGAAGAGCTCTGCTTGAACTGGACAGCTTCTTCTTTATTATTAGTATGCCGTTCCCCACTGTAATCCTCATTCACCGTATAATAATCCAGATAATTTTTCTTAAATTGTGATTTTGCCATGTTCACCTCCACAGTTAAACAGAAAATAGGAACTGATAGTTTCAAATTATTCTGTTAATACTTTTGACCTATGATTACCCTTCGTTTATGGCTGAAAGTAACAAATATGCATAAATAAAATTAACTCATTTTATATAGAAGTATCAAATATATGAAAATATTGTCATATTTTGCTTTTTTTGTTAAGATGAAAAAGATAAAAATGTAAAAACTGGTCATTAACGCCTATAAATAATACCCTATTTTGCCTGAATTTGCAAGCGATATAGTTAAAATGCACAAAAAAGCATGTAAATACATGCAGGTTTAAGCAAAAAGTGAGAAAAGGATAGCAACATATAGTAAGCAATAAATGATATGTGGGGCTATAATGGCTATAATGACACAAGAAGTTAGGAGATGGGGCATTCAAAATGAAAGATTCTACAAAGAAACTATTGGTATGGGTTGGACTTATTCTTGGAATTGCGGTTATATGTCTTGTTCTGAAATTGACAAAGACCTCGAATTTTCATGACAAGTACGATGGCTATGATTTGTCCGTTGATACAGCCGGAGCTAAGAGAGAAGGAACCTACACACTGTATCTGAACGCACACAGCGGTGCGGCAAGGCCGAAACAGAATATAGAGGTTGATGTTACCTCTTATATTGATGCGGAGGACGCGAAGGTGACCGATGAGTACGAGGGAGCAGAAAAGGCATTGTATACCGGAAATGATTCCAAGGTAACCTGGGAGGTAGATGTTCCGGAAGAAGGCTTTTACAATGTGTATCTTGAGTACATGACTGTGAAGTCAAGAGGCGTGGCAATAGAGAGAGCTTTCTATGTCAACGGTGAACTTCCGTTTCAGAATGCCTCAGATATGACTTTCCTAAGAATGTGGACGGATGCATCGGAGCCGCGTGTCGACAATCGCGGCAATGAGATAAGACCTACACAGACAGAGGTTTACGGCTGGCAGAGTACATACCTTAAAGACAAGATGGGATATGTGAGTGAACCGTATCAGTTCTACTTTGAAAAGGGAAAGAATACAATAACACTTGAAGCCGTGAACGAGCCTATGGTGTTAAGAAAGCTTGATATCGTGGCAGTTGAGGATGAGTTTAAATACGCCGATTATACAGCAGCACAGACCGGTACGAAGGCGGCAGGCAGTGGACTTGACTATGTGCAGATTGTACAGGGTGAGGATTCGACAGTGAGGTCTGAATCATCGCTCTATGCAAAATATGACAGGGCTTCCGCCATCACCAAGCCGTACAGCATAACAAAGACAATTCTCAACTATATAGGTGGTGAGGCATGGAGAAATCCGGGACAGTGGATTGAATGGAATGTTGAGGTTCCGGAGGACGGCTACTATCACCTGTGCATAAAGGGAAGACAGAATTATGACAGAGGTAATATTTCTTACAGAAGCCTTTCTATAGATGGGGAAGTCCCATTTGATGAGATGAAGCAGGTGGCATTCAGGTTCGGAAATGATTGGGAGAGCTTAGTACTTTCGGATGAGAGTGACAAGCCGTATTCCTTCTACCTGACAAAAGGAACCCATACAGTGAGACTTGAAGCGACACTTGGAGATATGGGAATGATTCTGGAGGAGCTGAGTGATTCCACCTTCCGTCTCAACCAGATGTACAGAACACTTCTTGTATATACGGGAGCAACACCGGATCAATACAGAGATTACAAGGTTGATCAGGTATATCCTGAGATTATGGAGGCTATGTCACTTGAGTCTAAGAGACTTTACAAGATAGTAGATGAGGTTGTAGAGACCACAGGACAGAAGGCAGACAAGATTGCCAGTGCACAGACACTTGCACAGCAGCTTGAGCGTTTCTGTGAAAAGCCGGAGAAGATAACCCTTGAGTTTACCACTTTCAAGGAAAATATTTCAGCACTTGGTTCTGCGATACTCAGCATGTCTGAGACCAAGCTTGATATCGACTACATAGCAGTATATGGGGAGAATGCCAAGTTGGATAAGGACAAGAGCAACTTCTTCAAGAAGGCGGCACATGAGGTCAAGTCCTTCTTCGCCTCATTCTTTATCGACTATGACGCAGTCGGTGATGTCTATGCCGATGAGAGTAACACTGTCAAGGTATGGGTACTTACAGGCAGGGATCAGGGTACAATACTTAAGAGTATGATTGATGATACCTTTACGCCGGCTACAGGCATCCCGATCAATGTTGAGATTGTCGGTGCAGATGCACTTCTCAATGCAGTTGTCGCAGGAAACGGACCAAATGTGGTTCTTTCTGTAGGAGCCGGACAGCCTGTGGATTTCGCTCTTCGTAATGCGGTAGAAGATCTTACACAGTTTGACGATTATGAGGAGGTACTGAAGGAATTTGCTCCTAGTACATACAGACAGTATATGTTGGATGATTCACTGTATGCTCTTCCTGAGACACTTTTCTACAACGTAATGTTCTACAGAAAGGATGTACTTGAGGATCTTGAGCTTGAGGTTCCACAGACATGGAAGGAGCTTATAGAGATGCTTCCGACAATTCAGGGTAATAACCTTTCGGTAGGTATTCCTACAGCAGCCGGAAGCTCAGGAAGCGCTGCGGCAAGTACAGCAGTTGCCTCGGCACAGGCAGACCTTTCAATGTATTTCACACTTCTGTACCAGCAGGGTGGAGACTTGTACAATGATAAGGGGACTCAGACAATAATCAACAATGAAGCAGGTGTAGCCGCCTTCAAGGAGTACACTAAGTATTTTACTGATTATGGTATTCCGGTCATATATGATTTTGTAACACGTTTCCGTTCAGGCGAAATGCCAATCGGAATTGCCAACTTCACAACATATAACACATTGGTGGTATCCGCACCTGAGATTGCAGGCCTCTGGGATTTCACACTTGTACCGGGAACGGAAAAGACCGATGAGAATGGCAATGCCTATATTGACAGGTCAGCCTTTGTATCTGGTAGTGCGACAATGATGTTAAAGACAGAGGATGAGAAGCTTAAGCAGTCGGCATGGGAGTTCATGAAGTGGTGGGCTTCATCTGATACACAGGTAAGATTCGGACGTGAGATAGAAGCACTTCTTGGTTCCTCCGCACGATATGCGACAGCTAACATGGAGGCAATCAAGCAGCTTTCATGGAGTGCCTCAGACATTGAGATACTTGAGAAACAGTTAAGCTATACAGTGGGTATCAGGGAGGTTCCTGGTGGATATTACACAGGACGTCATATCTCTAATGCCTGCCGTAAGGTTATAAATGAAAAGACAGACCCGCGTGAAACAATAATTGATTACTCAATAAAGATTGACGAAGAGCTCACAAAGAAACGTAAAGAGTTCGGTCTTCCGTTAGAATAGGGGGTGAGGAATTGAATTATTTACAGAAATATTTTACAGTCAAAAAATTTAATTTTCAGGTTAATTTAAAGAAAGCCAGGAAAAGCAAAATGTGTTATGCATTCCTTGCCCCGTATGCGATATTGTTTTTCATGTTCAATATCCTTCCGGTACTTGCTTCAATCTTTTTCAGCTTTACATACTACAATGTGCTTGAGCCGCCGAAGTTCATCGGACTTGACAACTACATTAACCTGATTCTTGAGGATGATGTATTCCTCACAGGTGTTAAGAACACATTTCTGATTGCGGTCATCACAGGACCGGTGGGATACCTGATGTCATTCTTCTTTGCATGGCTTATCAATGAGCTGCCAAGATGGATAAGAACAATCGCGGTAATCGTATTCTACGCACCGTCAATCGCAGGAAACATATTCGTCATCTTCTCTGTGTTCTTCAGAGGTGATGCTTACGGATATGTAAACGGGTTCCTTATGAAGGTTGGAATCATAGATGAACCTATTCTGTGGCTTGTAAATCCGACATATATGCTTCCTATATGTATGGTAGTCATACTGTGGATGTCGCTTGGTACAGGATTCCTCTCATTCGTTGCCGGACTTCAGGGCGTTGACCGCTCACAGTTCGAGGCCGGATATGTGGATGGTATCAGAAACAGATGGCAGGAGCTGTGGTACATCACACTTCCGAACATGAAGCCTATGCTTATGTTCGGTGCCGTTATGGCAATCACACAGTCATTTGGTGTAGCTGATGTAACAATGACACTCTGTGGCTTCCCAAGTACGGACTACGCAGCACGAACAGTCGTAACACATCTTATTGACTATGGTTCGACGAGATATGATATGGGTTATGCGTCAGCAATCGCTACTTTATTGTTTATAGTAATGATTCTTTGCAATAAGGTGATTCAGAAGCTTCTCAACAGAGTTGGTACCTGATAGACGGTATAGCTTTTGAATAAACTTATAAGGAAGGTATGAGCATCAATATGAGCAAAAAGAAAATAGACGGTGTACCAAAAAAACACAGATTTAAACTTAAAAAGAGAAAGCCCAACAGGTCAAGGGCAGGTGATTTCTTTCTCTACCTTTTCCTGTTTCTGGTTGCAATAATAATGGTTTTTCCACTTGTATTTGCAGTCAGCAGTGCACTTAAACCGCTGGAGGAGCTGTTTATGTTCCCTCCTAAGATATTTGCGAGAAATCCAACACTGGATAACTTCGCAGACCTTTTCGTAACAATGGGTAAGTCATGGGTTCCGTTTACAAGGTATTTCTATAACACATTGTTTATCACGGTTGTAGGTACTGCGGGACACCTTATCATAGCTTCAATGGGAGCGTTTGTGCTTGCAAAGTATGATTTCCCGGGCGGAAAGACATTCTTCAGAATCGTAGTTGTGGCAATCATGTTCAACGGATATGTAACAATGATTCCTAACTACCTTATACTTAGCAAGCTTCACCTGATTGATACACAATGGGCAGTTATTATTCCGGCATTCTCATCGCCGATGGGACTCTTTCTTATGAAGCAGTTCATGGATGGACTTCCGATGTCGCTTGTCGAGGCTGCAAAGATTGACGGAGCGAGTGAGTGGAAGGTATTTTTAAAAATAGTAATGCCTAACGTAAAGCCTGCGTGGCTTACACTCATCATCTTCTCAGTTCAGAATCTGTGGAACAACAGAGCTTCTACATACATCTACACAGAGAAGAGAAAGACTCTTGTGTATGCACTTCAGCAGATACAGAGCGGTGGTGTGGCAAGAACGGGTCAGATGGCAGCAGTCAGTGTTATTGTAATGATAGTGCCGATTATAGTATTTGTCCTCTCTCAGAGTCAGGTGCTTGAGACAATGGCAAGCTCAGGAATTAAAGAATAGGAAAGGGGAGGGACTGATTATGAAAAAAAGATTTGCCCGCATAATAGCAGTTATGTTATGTGCAGTTACAATATTAGTAATGACTCCCGTTGCTGTCCTTGCCAGTGAGGGTTACACCTACAATTACGATTGGTGGGGGGATGTACAGTACTCACCGGATGCCTATTCGGTGGTCGGTGTGTATACACTGAGTTCATTTGGGCTTAATGAGAAGCTTAACAAGCCACAGGGTTTATTTGTAAGCGGAGACAGGATTTATATATGTGATTCGGGAAACAACAGAATTATTGAGATTAAGAGAACATCCGGGACGAAGTTTGAGCTTGTGAGAATAATTGATGAGTTCAAGGGAGCTGAGAACAATACCTTCAACTATCCTACAGACCTTGCGGTTTCGGAGGATGGAAACATCTTTATAGCAGACCAGAACAATGGAAGAGTGTTAAAGCTTGACAAAGACCTCAACCTCTTACTCACCTTCACAAAGCCGACGGATGCGACATTTGACCAGTCGCTTGATTTCCTCCCGGCTAAGATTACGGTGGATACGGCAGAAAGAGTTTACTGCGTTGCAACTAACGTCAACAAGGGACTTATAAAGTATGAGCCGGATGCAGTGTTCTCCGGTTTCGTTGGTGCTGCCAAGGTAACATACGATTGGGCGGATTACATCTGGAAGAAGTTTGCAACAAAAGAACAGAGAGCGCAGATGGAGTCTTTCGTGCCTACTGAGTATGATAATGTATATATGGACTATGAAGGCTTCATATATGTATGTACAACGAAAGCATCGGAGGCTGATATCAAGTCAGGAAAGACTGATGTTGTCAGAAGACTCAACCTTATGGGAAATGACATTCTCATAAGAAACGGAAACCTGAAAATCATAGGTGATGTTGAGTGGGATAATGCAGGCGGCTACAATGGACCATCAATGATTACCGATATAACAGCACTTGATAATGACACCTATGTGCTGCTTGACAGAGTCAGAGGCAGATTATTCTCCTATGATGATCAGGGAAATCTGTTATATGCCTTCGGAGGAAACGGAAATATTGATGGATGTTTCAGACAGCCTGTGGCAATTGACCACATGGGGCATGACCTTATAGTGTTAGATTCTCTTGACAGCAGCATAACGGTATTCACTCCTACAGAGTACGGCAATGACATCTATGATGCAATTGAGCTTTTCAAGGCGGGAAAATATGATGAGTCCGGTGCTGCATGGCAGGAAGTGTTAGACCAGAACGGTAACTATGACAGGGCTTATATCGGAATAGGAAGAGCGCTTATAGGTGACAAGAATTATAAGGAGGCACTTCCATATTTCAAGCTCAAGTGGGATGATGACAATTATTCCAAGGCATTTAAACAGTACAGAAAGCAGTGGGTTGAGGAGCACATAGTCGTTATATTCATAGTATTCTTCGCCATACTCATTATACCTATTGCGGTTGGAAGGGTTAAGCGCATAAAGTATGAGATCGATACTTCTGAGGCATTCAGATTCGATAATGCACAGAAGCTTAATAAAAAGAAGAAACAGGAGGGATGAAGATGCTTGCAAAATTGAAGGACAAAGAGACCTGGCGTCGATACTTTGGTTCTCTTAAATTTGCTCTTTACTGTACCACTCATCCCCTGGACGGCTATTGGGATTTGACACATGAAAAGAGAGGAACGATAGCAGCAGCGAACACGATACTGGTGCTGACACTCATCACAAGAATATTGAAGCTGCAGTACACGAGCTTCATATTCAATCAGGTATACTGGCCGAAGGTCAATATTTTCCTTTACCTTGCCGGCATACTGTTCCCGCTTGCATTGTGGTGCGTGGGAAACTGGGGACTGACAACCTTGTTCGACGGTAAAGGAACACTCAGACAGGTGTACATGGCAACCTGCTACGGAATGGCACCTTATCCGCTTATACAGCTTCCGATGATTCTTTTCAGCAATGTAATCACAAGTGATGAGGGTGCATTCTACACGGTATTATGTACGTTATCACTTATATGGGCGGTACTCCTTATTATATCCGCAATGATACAGATTCACGAATACAAGCTTGGCAAGACGATTCTTTTCACATTTGCAACATTGCTGTCAATGCTTGTCATGGTTTTCATACTGCTCCTGTTTTTCAGTATGATAAGTCAGGGAATAGCTTACTTTGTATCTCTTGCAAGAGAAATAATGTATAGAATTTAGAAAGAAAAGCATTAGAGGCAGGTCAGATGCGGAAATGAGGAGACAATGAAAAATAAAGTTAAATCAGATGCAGCTAAGGCAGCAATCAGAAAAGGTATAATAACCACCACTGTGGTTGTGGTGGTTGCAGCGATTATCGGCATCGGTGTATGGGCTATAGGTCATTTCTCCAAATCAGATGAGGAGGACAGAGTAGTTCTTGCAAAGAAATACGAGGGTCCTGATAAAGATTATGTTCTGGAGAATGACAATCTGGTACTTACGGTAAGCTCCGATACATCGCAGTTTTCGGTTTACAATAAGAATACGGGAAAGACATGGTATTCTAATCCACAGGACAGGGAGGATGATAATATAGCTCTTCCTGTAGACAGGGATAAGCTAGGAGCCACGCTGCTTCTTACCTACAGTACCAAGAATGGTGTAGACACATTGTTTGATAATTATACATACAGCATGAAAAACCAGATGTATGATATTGAACAGGGTGATGACTACATAAAGGTAATGTATTCGATAGGAATTGTTGAGAAGGAATTCGTGATACCTCCGGCGATAACCGCTGAGAACATGGATAAGCTCCTTGCAGTCTTGGAGAAGAAAGAGGCGACCAAGATACTTGATTATTACAAGGACTATGACATCAACAATCTTGGAAAGAAGGATAATAAGGATGAGCTTCTAGAGAGATACCCGATACTTGGTACAGAGCCTATATATGCACTCAGAGACACAACCAAGGATAATATGAAGGGCAAGCTTGAAGAGTACTTTGAAAAGGCTGGTTATACAACAGAGGATTGGGAGAGGGATAAGCTCCTTGATACCTCCGTATCCGTATCGGCAAAGCCGGTATTCAATATCAGCATAATATACAGGCTCGAAGGAAATGACCTTGTTGCAGAGCTTCCTTTTGAGGAGATGGAATACAAGGAGAGCTATCCTATATACAATATAGCAGTGCTTCCTTACTTCGGAGCCGCTGGTATTGAGGATACAGGCTTTATGGTGGTTCCTGAGGGCGGCGGAGCGATAATTGATTTCAATAACGGAAAGGTTACACAGAATTACTACTACGCTAATCTCTATGGCTGGGATATGGCGCAGGAGAGAAAGGCTGTAGTACATGACACGGATGTGTATTTTAATACATTCGGAATGTCAAAGAATGAAGATTCGTTTATATGTATACTTGAGGATGGAGTATCATACGGTGCAATCCAGGCGGATATAAGCGGTAAGACAAACAGCTACAACTCAGTATATGCAGTATACAATGTCCTTCACAGAAATCAGTATGATGTAAGTGACAGAACAACAACAGCAATGTTCGTATATGAGGACTCGCTTCCTGCGGAGAGCATTGTACAGAGATACAGATTCATTGATGAAGATGATTATGTCTCGATGGCGAAGGAATACGGTGAGTATCTCACAGATAAATATGCAGGGTATCTTACGGAAAACGATGACACACAGGCACCCGTGAACATAGAGATACTTGGCGCGGTCGATAAGATTAAGCAGGTATTCGGAGTTCCGGTATCCAAGCCGTTGAAGCTTACAACCTACAATGAAGCACTTGACATAATAAGCGGGCTCTATGAAAAGGGCATGACGAATATGTCGGTGAAGCTCACAGGCTGGATGAACGGTGGTGTAAGGCAGAATGTGTTAAAGCATGTGAAGCCTGTCTCGGAGCTGGGTTCTAAGAAGGACTTGAAGAAGCTTATAAGCAGCACAGCAGGTCTTGGCATCGACTTCTATCTTAACGGCGTGACCAACTATGAATATGACAGCAATATATTTGATGGTTTCATAGAGTTCAGGGATTCCGCAAAGTATATAAGCAAGAAGAGAACGGCGCTGTACGAGTACAGCACAATCTCCTACGGACAGGAGAAGTGGAAGGAAGGCTATCATCTTTTGAAGGCTTCCCTTATCTGGGACAATGCGGACACTCTTGCGAAGGTTGCCGGAAAATATGGAGCAGGAGTTTCGTTTGAGGATTACGGATGCGACCTCTCATCGGATTTCAATAAGAATGAGCTTGTCACAAGACAGGAATCACTTATAAAGCAGGCTGGGCAGCTTAAGGGCTACAAGGATTCCGGAAAGCAGGTAATGATTAACAGGGGTAACGATTATGCGATAGCCTATGCGGACATAGTCACGAATATGGAACTCATGGGAAGCAACTATAGCATTATCGACAGATTCATTCCATTCTACCAGATAGCAGTACATGGACTTGTAAATTACACGGGTGAGTCATTAAATCTTGCTCAGGACTACACTGATGAGCTGTTAAAGTCCGCTGAGTATGGAGCGGGTCTTTCATTCACATTCATGGATGAATCTTTATTCGCATTGCAGTCGACATACTACACCAAGTATTTCGGAGCCGACTACAGTGCATGGGGTGATAAGGCAGTTGAGATATATACAAGATACAACAATGAGCTTGGCAATGTATTCAATCAGAGGATTGTAAATCATAGCTTTGAGTCTGATACATTGACATGCACAACATACGAGGACGGAACAAAGGTATATGTAAATTATGGCTATAAGGATGACAAGACATCTGATAACCATACCGTTCCGGCAAGGGATTACCTTGTAGTGAAATAGTCAGAAAGGAGAGAACAATAATGAAGAAACAATCAAAGGTAAGTGGTCTTCAGAAACGAAAAGCGGTTGCCGGATATCTGTTTATCCTTCCGTTTATAGTTGGTTTTCTGGCTTTTATGGTAAAACCCTTGATTCAGTCATTGTATATGAGCTTTTGCGAGGTTGAGATAAGCGCCGGCGGATTTAAAATGAATTTCAACGGCATTGCCAATTATATCAGGGCATTCAAGGTAGACCCGGAATTTGTAAGATTTTTGTCGGAGGAGATTTCAAGAATGTTCTTTAACTCTCTGGCAATAATGATATTCAGCTTCTTTGTTGCACTGATACTTAACCAGAAATTCAAGGGAAGAGCTTTTGTAAGAGCAATATTCTTCCTGCCGGTTATCTTATCGTCAGGTGTTATACTTGGTATTGAGACAAACAATGCACTCCTCTCAAGCGTGCAGAGTGCAATTCAGGAAAACACGAACGGTACATCGGTAACGGCAGCAATCCAGAATATACTTACTGTAAACGGAGTAGGTACAAAGGCATTTAAAAAGGTATTCGAGCTTGTAGATGGTATCTATGATGTGGCTATCTCATCAGGTATCCAGATTATCATATTCCTCTCAGGCTTACAGACAATATCCAGCAGCATGTACGAGGCTGCCAAGATAGAGGGCTGTACAACATGGGAATGTCTGTGGAAGATAACCTTCCCGATGGTAAGCTCACTGCTCCTTGTAAACTGGATTTACACAATCGTTGACTTCTGTATGCGTACCGATAATCAGGTTATGGAAAAGATTAGTGACCAGATGATTGTACAGATTAATTACGGTTTTGCTTCTGCTATGTCATGGATTTACTTTATCATAGTAATTGCGATAATCGGCGTAACCTCATTAATTATTTCAAAGGGGGTTTACTACTATGACTAAGACGAAGAGTAATGCAGCTAATGTGGCTAAGCTTGGTTTCTGGGAGAGAAACAAAAGGTCGAACGGATATCTTTTAAAGAAGAAGGCAAAAGCATTCACAATCAGTTTATTGAGAGCAATCCTTCTGTTTGGTATGTGCTTCCTTATATTGCAGCCGATATTCAACAAAATATCAATCAGCTTTATGTCGGAGCAGGATCTGTACAATCCAATGATTATCACGGTACCTGAGCATTTGACACTTGACAATTATGAGCTGGCTGACAAGTTCATGAACTATTGGAAAACACTTGGAAACACAGTGCTTATTTCACTCACCATAGCGGTTTTACAGATAGCTATATGTACGGTTGTCGGATATGGTTTTGCCAGATTCGATTTCCCGCTCAAGAAGTTCTGGTTTGCATGTGTAATACTTATGATCATCATCCCACCACAGACGATTTCGACAGCCTTGCATCTGCATTTCAGATACTTTGATATCCTTGGAATTATCAAGGCAACAACGGGAAAGACAATCAACCTCAGAGGCTCGGCACTTCCGTATTATCTTATGAGCACCGGCTGTATGGGACTTAAAAACGGTCTTTACATATTTATGATAAGACAGTTCTTCAGAACAATACCTAAGGAGCTTGAGGAGGCGGCTTACGTTGACGGCTGTGGAACCTTCAAGACCTTCGCAACAATAATGCTTCCGGATGCGAAGCCTATACTGACATCCTGCTTCCTGTTCTCGTTTGTATGGCAGTGGACGGACGGCTTCTACACCAACATGTTCCTTGGAAAGATAAGCCTTCTTTCAATGCAGTTAGGACGTATTGCAGACAGGCTTAACCAGTACCTTATCAAAACACTTAATCAGGGCGGAGCTTCGGTAGCTTACACCAACTGCCTTGTGGCAACGGGAACGCTGATGGTAATTGCACCGCTTCTCATCATCTATCTGTTCGCACAGAAGGGATTCGTTGAGAGCATCAGCAGCTCAGGTATCAAAATGTAATATCCGGAGAGGGGTGATTTCCCTCTTCGTGGATATAAAAAAATTAGGAGGAGATTAGACATGAGAAAAAATCTTTCAAAGAAGGTTGTAGGACTTACACTTACAACAGCAATGATTGCAAGCCTTACAGCTTGTAACAGTTCAACCAGCAACGATCCTACACAGCCATCAACAAAAGGCACGGATACTGAGACAACATCCCAGGCTGAGCAGCAGTCTGAGACAACAACTGAGGAGACAACGACAGAGGAGGAGACAACACTCTACACAGATGCCAACGGCAATGTGGTAGACCTTGGTGGTATGGAAATCTACATCCGTGACTGGTGGTCAACACCTATCGATGGTGAGGATGCGGAGCCTAACAACAAGTATGAGGAGGCAAGACAGGATTACTTAGAGTGGGCTCAGGAGACATACAACTTCAAGATTAGACAGGTTGGTATCTCATCGTGGGAATCAACACCGGAGGATTTCTTAAACTATGCTTCATCCGATCCGGATGACATGAATTATCTTTTCATATTAAGATCAGGCAAGGAGTTAGCTTCCGCACTCAGCGCAGGCTTAATGTATGACCTCTCAACACTTGACTGTCTTGATTTTTCAGAGGCAAAGTGGGCTAACGGAGTTGATAAGCAGTATACAATCGGTGGCAAGACATACTGTATGAGCGGTGATTCAATCGAGCCGAAGGGTGGTATGTACTTTAACAAGCGTCTCTTAAGTGAAGCAGGAATTGAGCCACAGTCAATCTACGATCTTCAGGAGTCAGGTGATTGGACATGGGATAAGTTCGAGGAGATATGTAAGCAGATTGCAAAGGATACAGATAATGATGGTGTGATTGACCGTTTTGCAATGGTTAACTTTGCTTCTACGTTCATTCAGGAGGCTGTATGGTCCAACAATGCTGAGTTCATCGGCAAGGACGCAGACGGAAAGTTCATCAACAAGCTTGAGACTAATGAGACACTTGAGGCTCTCAACTGGGCTGTAGATATGCTTGCCAAGTACGATTATCCACAGCCGGATGGTGCAGAGTGGAACTACTGGCAGGAAGCATTCGTAAATGGTACAGGTGCTTTCATCGCCGGTGAGACCTATCAGGCAGGTCAGGACTGGAAGGATATGGAGGATGACTTCGGCTTCGTATGCTTCCCTAAGGGACCTAATGCAACAGATTACACTAACTGCTACAATGATAACCCAATCGTTATTCCTGCTAACTACGATGCAGACAGAGCATGGAAGATTGCCTTCGCATACAATGTATGGACAGATCCTGTTCCTGGCTTCGAGGATTACAACGGAAGAATTGAAGGCTTCTACAACAGCTTCAGAGATACAGAGTCTGTAGACCTTACAATCGCAAGACTTTATCAGAACGGTATGACAACATATCATTTAATTGTTCCTGGTCTTGACCTTGGCCCGGATCTTATATGGGGGCTTGGTACAGATGGAGACAGCACTCCTGCTGCTAAGGCTGAGGCTATCAGGGATACATGGCAGTCATATCTTGATGAACTCAACAATAAGTAAGCCATACGCAGGCAATAATCTGTAAATAGAAAGAGTGGGAGGGTGTGAATCCTCCCACTTGTTAGAAATAATGTATGGTTAAAAAAATGTGCTTAATCTATGCTGTACAACTTTACGGGTACGTTTTCTTTAGAGAGGCAGCGCACCGGTAAAATTGTATAGTGGTACCAGATGATGCTTTGACCCTTGGCACGGATTAAAATTTATTATATAAGGCGGCAGCATTTGTTAAGACAGGAGGCAGCATATATGAAAATCAGATTTCATTTACCCGGTTTGAGGTACAATTTCCCACTTAATATGATACTGGTGGGAATGATGAAGCAGTATCCGGATTTTTTCTACGATAATATTGAGATTGGTTCCTTTTTTGGAGAGTTTCCCACATCAAGGTGGGGTGGCGGAAGATTCTGCAATGGTGATCAGTGTGACGCAGCTTTTATAAAGCGTGTAGTGAAGGCATATAACGATAACGGAATACCTGTGAGATACACCTATACCAATCCTGAGCTGAACAGGTTCGACTGTGAGGATGCCTACTGCAATTTCTGTATGGACGTTGCTGACAACGGAATGAACGAGGTACTTGTGGTAAGTCCGGTGCTAGAGGACTACATAAGGAACAAATATCCGAAGTTTAAGATTAACAGCTCGACCTGCAAGGAGATAAAGGAGATAAATGCGCTCAATGAGGAGCTTTCAAAGGACTATGCGCTTGTAGTATTAGACTACAATCTGAATAATAAGTGGGATTTCCTGAGCCGGATTGAGAGAAAAGATAAGTGTGAGCTGCTCATCAATGCATGCTGTGTTCCGAATTGTCCGCGAAGGGGCGAACATTATAAATGCATTGCACAGCAGCAGAAGATAGTCCTTATGAACAGAAAGCTTCCTAAGGACAAGCAGCTTCCGGTTCCGGGCTGGCACTGTGAGTACGGCGACAAAAACTCAATTTTCAAGATAAAGGATTATGAAACTTATATTTCACCGGAGGCTATTTTTGAGAAATATGTTCCTCTTGGATTTAACAATTTTAAGATTGAGGGCAGAACAGGAAACCTGTTCAATCTGATTGAGTCATATTGCCTGTGGCTTATGAAACCGGAGAAGAGGGATGAGGGCAGATTCATGCTGATAACGAACCTTCAGGCAACGAAGGTTATAAATGTAGGACAGCCAAGACCGGGTGTATGGCCGTAGTGTGTAGATAGGAGAAGGAATGAACAGAAAACATTTACTTGCAGCAGCGGTGCTGCTGTGTGGAACAGATCTTGTGACAGCCTGTAACGGACAGACTGCTGTAGATGGGAATAGTGAAGTGATAAGTTCGGTGGATGTATCGCAGGAAGAAGCACAGGATGTATCACATGCGGTGTCACAGGAAGTATCACAGGCAGATAGTGAATCCGGTGCAGTAAATACGGATTCGGACGTAAAAGATGGCAAGGATGACGATAAGCAGCAGGAGGGAAAAGTGAACTACTCATTATTATTCAACGAAATCAAAAGGACTGAAGCATACAAGGGTATGAAGTATGCCAATCCACTTATAACACAGGAATTCGGTGCGGATCCGTATGCGATGGTCTATGATGACACAGTGTATATTTATATGACGCAGGATGCATTTGAAAAGAGCTCTGATGGCACGATCAAGGATAACTCATATTCTAAGATTAAATCCATAAGAGTGATATCCTCAAAGGATATGGTCAACTGGACAGATCATGGTGAGATATATGTGGCAGACGGCATTGTGGGAGCGAAGTGGGCAAAAAATTCATGGGCGCCTGCTGCTGCGTGGAAGAATATTGACGGACAGGACAAGTTCTTTCTGTATTTTGCCGATGGAGGCGGTGGTATAGGGGTTCTTGAGGCAGATTCACCTACAGGACCTTTTAAGGACCCGCTTGGCCACGGACTGATTACAAGGAACACACCTAACTGTGCGGATGTATTGTGGTTGTTCGACCCTGCTGTCCTGGTCGATGATGATGGAAAAGCATATATATATTTTGGAGGCGGTGTTCCTTCCGACAAGATTTCACATCCAATGACAGCAAGGTGTGTGGAGCTTGGGGATGATATGATAAGCATTAAGGGGGAGCCTGTAACAATTGATGCACCATACCTTTTTGAGGATTCGGGAATCCATAAGTACAATGACAAATATTACTATACCTACTGCAGCAACTGGCAGGTTGACGAGGCAGGAACCGCTGAGTACGGCTTTCACAATGCGGAGATAGTGAGCATGGAGAGCGATTCACCGCTTGGACCGTTTACTTTTAAGGAGGTCATTCTTGAAAATCCGGGTAAATTGGTAGGACTTTACGGAAATAATCATCACTGTGTATTCAGTTTTAAGAATGAGTGGTATATCACATACCATACAAGAGAGCTGGAAAAGCAGATGGGTGTTGAGAAGGGCTACCGCTGTACCTTCATCGATAAGTTTGATATGGGTGAGGATGGAACAATCGGCAGGATTAAGCAGACCTACAATGGCTGTGGGCAGGTTGGTACGCTGAATCCGTATGAGACGGTGGCAGCATGCACATTCTCGCATGAAGCAGGAATAGAAGTGGTTCCTGCAGACAGGCTTTCTAAGACATACGGTTCAGGGAAGATGGCACTTGGCGGAATAGATTCAGGAGATTATATAAAGCTTACAGGGGTTGATTTCTCACATAAGGAGCCTGAAAGCTTCGTGTTCTTAGCTAAAAAGACGGCGGAGCTTGATGAGAACTGTGTTATCGAGTTAAGACTTGACAGCACCAAGGGTGATGTACTCGGATATATTCCGGTCGGGCAGCTTTTAAATGATGCCGCAAGCCTTGATGATGAGTTCGTTGAGCTTACCGCACCGATAGATAAGAAGGTGAGTGGGGTACATAATCTGTATATGACATTCTCCGGTTCGGGCTATGAGCTTCTTGAATGGAGCTTCGAGGGTGTCGAGAACAGCTGGTACGATAAGCTGTGTGAGAATGCTCTTATCTCAACAGGAAATAATGGCAGGCTTGAGAGGGCACTTGCAAAGCTTGAGGCGGGAGAAAACGTAAACATCGCATTTCTTGGAGGCTCAATAACGGAAGGTGCCAGCGCTTCAAAGCAGTCGGAATGTTATGTTGAACAGACAGTATCTAACTTAAAAGCCATGTATCCTGATGCGGACATTAATTATGTCAATGCCGGAGTGAGCGGCACGCCATCGGCTCTTGGAATTATGAGGTATCAGAGAGACATAGTCGGTACCTTTGATGATACACCGGATATTTTGTTTATTGAGTTTGCAGTAAACGATTATCAGGAATGTACGGATGGAAGGGCGATGGAGAGCCTTATAAGACAGGCGCTTGAGGCGGATGAAAAGACTGCGGTATGTCTTTTGTACTCAGTGTCTAAGTCAAAGTGGAATGTGCAGGATGTATCGGTACCTATGGGAGAGCTGTACGGACTTCCTATGGTGAGCTTGAAGGATGGAACCAAGGAGGCGTTTGAGAGTGGTGCTCTCACTGATGAGGAGTACTTCACGGATGACTACCATCCTACAACCTATGGACATACCATAATGGCTGATTGTATTAAGTATATGTTCACCGAGGCTGCAAAAAAAGAGGTTCCGGCTGAGGTTTCCGGCATACCTGATAAGATGGTAAAAGGTGCGGATTTTGATGGGAACAGGCTTGTCACCTCGAAGGACAGTGCGGACGCCAAAATCGTGTGCGGAGGCTTCGATGGGAAAGACAGTGAGGTTCACAGCGCAAAATTTATCGGAGGAGCAGTTTTTCCGGACAACTGGATGCACACGGCACAGAGCGGGGATGCCCCATTCGTGATGACGGTCGACTGCAGGAACCTGCTTATCAATTATAAGCAGAGCAAGTCAAAGAATGCAGGTGCGGTTGTGATAAATGTTGACGGAGAGGATGTAATGGAAATCGACTGCTACAAGGATGGCGCATGGAATCAGTCCATAGTTGAGCTTGTAATAGATGAGAAGGATAGCAGTACGCATACTGTTTCAATCCGTATGAAGGATGGGGACGAGGATAAGGAATTTACTATTCTGGCATTGTCATATACGAAGTGATTGTATTATTACGATTCGGGTAATTGAGAAACGAAAAATTGCACAATATCCGGCTACGTACACCGGGTTTGGCTATTGCAGGGAGGATTGCGGTAAGATGAGTAAAGAGACGGTTCAGCAGGCAAAAGAGCTTGTGGCTAAGATGACATTGAGTGAGAAGATGGGGCAGATGTTATATGAGTCCCCGGCGATAGAAAGACTTGGAATACCGGCGTATAACTGGTGGAATGAGGCACTTCACGGTGTAGCGAGAGCCGGAGTTGCTACAGTATTTCCGCAGGCGATAGGCATGGCGGCTTCCTTTGATGAGAAGCTTATACAGGAAACCGGAGATATCGTTTCAACGGAGGGACGCGCCAAGTTCAATGAATTTTCAAGAAGAGGCGACCACGGAATCTACAAGGGCTTGACCTTCTGGGCTCCTAATATCAATATTTTCAGGGATCCGAGATGGGGGAGAGGACATGAGACCTATGGTGAGGATCCATACCTTACATCAAGGCTTGGCATGGCATATATCAAGGGCTTGCAGGGAGAGGACAGGGAGAATCTTAAGTCGGCGGCGTGTGCGAAGCATTTTGCTGTCCACAGCGGACCGGAAGCACTGAGACATCATTTTGATGCGAAGGTTTCCTTGCATGATATGTATGACACCTATTTGTATGCATTTGCAAGATGTGTGAAGGACGCGCATGTAGAGGCGGTGATGGGAGCCTATAACAGGGTTAACGGAGAGCCTGCATGCGGAAGCCATACACTTCTAAAGGATATATTAAGAGGTGAGTGGAAGTTCGAGGGCCATGTTGTGTCGGACTGCTGGGCAATCAATGATTTCCACCTTAACCACAAGGTTACTGCGGATGTAGAGGAGTCCGCAGCACTGGCTGTCAACAATGGCTGTGACCTAAACTGCGGAAGTGCATTCCTGCACCTTGAGTCGGCGTACGAGAGGGGGCTTATAACTGAGGAGGCAATAACTGAGGCTGTTGAGAGACTTATGGAGGTGAGAATCCGCCTTGGAATGATGGAGAATCATCCTTCGCCGTATGAGAATTTAAGCTATGAGCTTGTAGAGTGCGACAAGCATACCGAAGCGTCGGTAGAGATGGCGCGAAGAGGAATTGTACTGTTAAAGAACAAGGATAAGCTTCTTCCGCTTGACAAGGATAAAATAAATACCATTGCGGTTATCGGACCGAATGCTAACTCAAGGGATGCGCTTGTTGGCAATTATGTCGGAACATCATCACTCTACATCACACCGCTTGAGGGAATACAGAGATACCTTGGCAGTGGTAAGAGGGTTATATATGCTGAGGGCTGTGACCTTTACAAGGATAAGGTTGAGTTCTTAGCAGAGAAGAATGACCGCTTCGAGGAGGCTGTGATTGCGGCTGAGCAGGCGGATGTGGTTGTAATGTGTCTTGGACTTGATGCCACAATAGAGGGTGAGGAAGGCGATGCAGGCAATGAGTATGCCAGCGGTGATAAGCCTTCACTCAGGCTTCCGGGACTTCAGCAGGAGCTGCTTGAAAAGATAACAGCAATTGGAAAACCGGTCATACTGGTGGTTCTTGCGGGCAGTGCGATGGATTTGAGCTGGGCGGATAAGAATGTCGATGCGATTATTGACGCATGGTATCCGGGAGCACGCGGCGGAAGAGCTGTCGCAGAGTTGATTTTCGGCGACTATTCTCCATCAGGAAAGCTTCCTGTGACATTCTATGAGGATGAGACAGAGCTTCCTGAGTTTACAGACTACAGCATGAGTAACAGAACCTACAGATATTCCAAGGCCAAGGCACTCTATCCGTTCGGATATGGACTTAAATACACAGATATTAAGTACAGCGGTGAGACGCTTGACAGAAGCTGTGCTTCGGTAGGTGATGAGATAACGATATCAGCACAGGTGTCTAACAATGGCACCTACGATGTAAATGAGATTGTTCAGGCTTATATTAAGCATGTGGATGCACTTGACTATGAGCCGGGCTTCCAGCTCAAGGGAATACAGGTTCTAAGGCTTAAGGCAGGTGAGACGGCGCATGCAGAGATTAAGCTGGACAATAGAGCATTCGGAATAATAACCGAGGAAGGAAAGTGCGTTCTGCGTCCGGGAAAGTATCAGATAAGTATTGGAGCAGGACAGCCTGATGCGCGTACACAGGAGCTTTACGGATGCAGGACAGAGGTGTTGGAGCTCGAGATAAGCGGCACGGAGACGGAGATAGAGTTCTAGGATGCTGCCGGGAGCCAAAAAACTCCTGATTATATTTCACCGGCAGTAAATATAAAGATAAATGATTGTGCAGGCTGAGTATTACGGCAAAAGCCGTGGCTCAGCATGCAGCACTATTGGAGGCAGAGAATATGGAATATCAATTATTGTGTTACACAAGAAAACCTGATGAGACGATGTATTATGGACCGCGGCTCGCCTACAGCATGCATATTGCCTTGAGAGAGGGCGATGGAAAATACATTCCGCTTAACCACAATTCGGGAGTTCTGTTTGCGCGTGCTACGGAAAATGCGGACGGCAGCCTGAATCCGAAGAGTCTTAAAAAGCCTTATATCGTTAGATTGGCGGATGGAAGCTTTGAGATTCATGCGCTGAGAATAGAGGGGGATGGACAGGCTGAGGTGAATGAGACAGAGCTGTGTTTTAAAAGCTCAGACCTTGTTGTGTATGAGGAAATGTCGGAGTGTGATTGTACTTGCACTGCACAGAAGCCGGATGAAGCCGGTGAAGCGTTTGATGAGGCGCTGATTAGCGGCATAGTGGGCTGTGTTCCGGGAAATGTCATATCCATAACCGAAAAAGAGGCACAATACCTAAAAAATAAGCTTATGACACCTGAGATTGTAAGACTTGAGGTGCAGGATTCAGTACAGGTATCTGGAGCAGAGGATATTGGAAAAATTCAGGCTACGGCATATTACAGTGATGGTACAAGCCTTAACCGCAGTGTTGACTGGAATGTTGGAGAAATTGATTTTACAAAAAAGGGTGTTGCACAGAAAATTACCGGAACAGTAAAGCAGAAGAGATTTGCATTTCCGTTGCTGATAAACAGGGCAGACCCTTGTATTACAAGCTGGAATGGAAAATATTATTTTATAGCAACCAATGACGCAGACAACAACCACACGATATATATAAGGGAAGCCGACAGCATAGAGGGCTTGGAGAGCGCAGAGGATGTGCTTCTGCTTGATTCGTCAACCTATGAGGATATTGGAAATCTTCTATGGGCACCAGAGTTCCATGAGATAAATGGCAGGCTGTATATTTTCCACGCAGCTACACCGGGTGAGTTTTTCAGTGAGGAGAGCCACATAATGATGTTGAAAGATGGTGGTAATCCGTGCAATAAGGATGACTGGTCGCGTCCTAAAAAAATTGTAAAGATGGATGGCAGTGCTCTGTGTGAGGCAGGAAAGACGATATCACTTGACATGACATGCTTTCATTGGATGGGAGAGTATTACGTTGTATGGTCGCAGAGGCAGTTTCTCCCGAAAGACCTTGGAGCATGGCTGTATATTGCAAAGCTCAATCAGGAAAGACCTTGGGAGCTTGCCTCAGAGCCGGTGCTTCTTTCAAAGCCCGATTATGGCTGGGACAACAATCACACATTTGTGGATGAGGGACCTTTCGCACTGGTATCCGGTGATAAGCTTTTTGTCACATTTTCAGGAGCTGCAGTCGATGAAAGCTATGTTGTGAGCTATCTTGAACTTATAAATAACGATAGTCTGCTGGATAGAAATAGTTGGCGTAAAAATAATTATCCTATTCTTTCTGCGAGAAGCGTTGATGGCGAATATGGAACAGGACACAATGCTTACGTCATTGATGAGGACGGAATTGTATGGAATACATACCATGCAAGACCGGGCGCTGATGGACCGAGAAGTACCGGAATAAGAAGGGTTCATTTCGATGTTGACGGATGTCCTATGCTTGACGTGACAGAGGATAGGGATATGACGGATGAACTTAGGAAGGTAGAAACAACTATTATTTTAGTGTAATAATATGCCAAATACATCTTGACATTTCAAGTTTAGTTAATTATTATATTTGTATTGTTATATAGAAAGGCAATGAAGGGAAAGAGTAGATATTCTGAGAACCTACAGAGAGCTGCCGGTCGGTGAGAGGCGCACAGGTTAAGGACTGTTGAATACATCCCGGAGCTTTGCACCGAATTAATTATAGTTATAGTAGGCTGCAACGGGTACACCCGTTATAGTGTGAGGGTATCGTCTCATGACTGTACCTGATGAGGCAGCGGATGTGAGTCCGTTGTGAAGTAAGGTGGTAACACGTTTATATGCGTCCTTACAGTAGTGGTCACTGCTGTAAGGATTTTTTTATTCTTCAGACAGTGCGTATAATTTTGTGAGTGCTGCCGCTGGGCTTGGCACGGAAAGGACAGAAAATGGGTATTTATGAGGAGCTTAAGGCAAGAGGCCTTATTGCACAGGTGACAAATGAAGAGGAAATCAGCAAGATGATTAACGAGGGAAAGGCTACATTCTATATCGGATTTGACTGTACAGCCGATTCCCTTACAGCGGGACATTTCATGGCGCTCACACTTATGAAGCGCCTACAGATGGCAGGCAACAAGCCAATTGCACTGATTGGCGGCGGTACAACCATGATCGGGGATCCTTCGGGAAGAACCGATATGCGTAAGATGCTCACAAAGGAAGATATTGAGCACAACGCAGAATGTTTCAAGAGACAGATGGAGAGATTCATTGATTTTGGCGAGGGAAAGGCTCTCATGGTCAACAACGCGGACTGGCTTTTAAATCTCAACTATGTTGAGCTGCTGCGTGAGGTCGGTGCCTGCTTCAGCGTTAACAACATGCTTCGTGCTGAGTGCTACAAGCAGAGAATGGAGAAGGGGCTTTCATTCTTAGAGTTCAACTACATGATCATGCAGAGCTACGACTTCTATATGTTATTCCAGAAGTACGGCTGTAATATGGAGTTCGGCGGCGATGACCAGTGGAGCAACATGCTTGGAGGAACAGAGCTTATCCGCCGTAAGCTTGGCAAGGATGCCCATGCCATGACAATCACGCTTCTGACCGATTCAAACGGAAAGAAGATGGGAAAGACCGCAGGAAATGCAGTATGGCTTGACCCTAAAAAGACTTCACCTTACGAGTTCTTCCAGTACTGGAGGAATGTCGATGACGCCGATGTAATGAAGTGCATCAAGATGCTCACCTTCATCCCTCTTGATGAGATTGAGAAGATGGAAAGCTGGGAGGGCAGCCAGTTAAATGAGGCTAAGATGATTCTTGCTTACGAGCTCACCAAGCTTGTTCATGGTGAGGAGGAGGCCAAGAAGGCCAAGGCAGGTGCGCTTGCCATATTCGGCGGCTCAGGAGATTCATCCAACATGCCTACAGTTGAGATTGAGGATGCTGATTTTAAGGATGGCTATGTTGATATCCAGACACTTCTTGTAAAGGCAGGTCTCTGCCAGTCACGCGGCGATGCGAGACGTAATGTTGAGCAGGGCGGTGTCACAGCCAATGATGAGAAGGCAACACTTGACACCAAGTTCACCAAGGCTGATTTCGGCGACGGAATTGTTATCAGAAGAGGTAAGAAGAACTTTAAGAAGGCAGTGCTTAAATAGCGGCTGCGAGCGCTAAAGGGATATTTTATTCTGGCTTTTGCAGACAGGCAATAATGGCTTTTTTGTTATTGAAAGTCCACATGCATCATGTATGGGTGCGTGTGGACTTTTATTATGCCGTTTAGGCGGCCTCTTCGCAGGTAGAGATTTTTACGGAGAAAATTCTTTCTTGATTTTATACGAAAGACCGCCTGACAGTTGTATTGCCATATGAAGGCGGTAAAAACCTTCATAACTTCCAATTTTTCCATTGACAAATATTGAAATGTCGGGGTCAAAACATGTGCTATACACTCGTACATTAAATTAGCATGTTTTGACCTCAACAGTATATTAAATAAAGTTAATTATTATTTTTTAAATAGTATATTGCAATGCAGAATAGCTTGTGATATTATACATATGGTTACAAAATAAATGAGGCGCTGTAAAGCATATTTACGTAATGCGTTGTGTTCGCAGTCGTCTGAATATTTTAATTATTGGTGAAGGGAGTGTTTACATGAATACGCAGATGAAGAAGGGCGTTTTGGAGCTGTGTGTTCTCTCTATGTTGAGTAGGGGAGACAGGTATGGGTATGAGCTCACGGAGAGCTTGTCGGAGGAGATGTCGATAGCACCGGGAACCTTGTACCTCATACTTAAGAGGCTCAAGGATGATGAGTGTGTTGAGACATATCTTGTGGAGTCGGAGTCGGGGCCGGCGAGGAAGTATTATCACCTTACGGATAAGGGAAATGAGACATTATTGCAGCAGAAGAATGACTGGCAGCAGTTTATAAGAATTGTTGAGAAGTTTATAGGTGAGTAGGAGAGGGAGGATAAAATTATGACAAGAGCAGAATATATGGAGGAGCTTGCACAGGCGCTTAAGGCGTATGACGAGGATTTTGCATTGGATATTATCGGGGATTACAGGAGACATTTCGATGAGGCGGCTGCGGACGGAAGAAGTGAGGAGTCCGTATGTGAGGAATTAGGAAGCGTTGAGGATTTTATAAGGGATATACCCGAGGAGTTTAAAAAGAACAGTGATGAAAAAGCATCCGGGAGAACGGATTCATCAAGTGAAACCTCAGATTATAAGGATGATTTTGGCAAGCTTGCGGGTGACCTTGGCAAGCTGGTAAATGAGGCGGGTAAGATGGCAGGAAAGGCAGGAATAGCTGCAGGAAAGGCTGCAATCAAGGCGGCTAAGAGTGCGGATTCTGCGATAAGCAGGCTCAGTGAGGTCATTTCCGACAAGCTCAGCGAGGTGATGTCTGATATATCGAATGATATGACAGAGAACGCTGCCGATGATAACACCGCAGATAGCAGCAACGAAGGTGCGGAACATACCTGTGACAGGACTGCACAGTTCGACAATGTCGAAGTCGAAGAGTACGCAGACATTGATTTTAATAAAGACAATATTAGTAACAATGTCAATAATAATAACAATAGTAATAACAATAGTAATGTCATCAATAGAGACATTAACAATAGCAATACCATAAACAGTAATGTGAACGATAGCAACATGAATGCTGGTACAGCCGGAGCCTACGCCGGAAATACAGCCTTGGACATCGTGAATCCGCTTATGGTGTGCAGCTATACCGGACTCAGAGGGCTTAAGATGAGTGTGGTCGAGCCTAATGTGGAGCTTGTACAGGCGGACACGGCTGCAATCACAATCATTCTTTCAAGACCGCTTACAAAGAAGGAAAAGATGTATATGAATCCGATTATTTCAGTTGAGGATGGTATACTTAAGGTTAAGCAGGAGAATAAGAACAAAGCTTTTTCATTTATTTATAATCCGGTAAATGAACCGCTCACATATTTTGTCACTGTTCCGGCACGGTTTGAGAAGTTGAATGTTTCAACAGTGAGCGGCGGAATATATATACAGAGTGATATCAGAGCTGAAAGCTGCAGGCTTTCAACGGTGAGCGGTGGCATATATGTAGATGGTGACATCACTGCTGAGAAGTGCAGGCTCTCAACAGTTAGCGGTTCCATAAAGGTACAGCATGATATACATGTCGATAAGCTGAAGCTTAACACAGTGAGCGGTCAAATCAGGACAGCGGCACAGTTATATGCGAAGGAGCAGGAGTTCAGCTCTGTGAGCGGAAGCGTGAGTGCAGTAGTTGCCGGTGAAAGCTTCAGTGCTGAGACTGTGAGCGGTTCGGTCAATGTAGCTGTGATTGGAGCTTGTTCAGGCAAGGTGAACACGGTCTCAGGCGGAATAGCGATTAGCCTCTTATCAGATATCGGAATCGACATAAAGTGTTCAGGCATGAGTGGCTCCCTGAAGCTTATGACGGATAAGCATGTTGTATGGGATAACTACGATGAAAAGAATACGATGCGCTTCGGATTTGCCAAGTCCGACAGGCATGCAGTGTTCGGTGACGGGCAGGCACGGATAACATCAAGCTCCGTGAGCGGTTCGGTCAAGGTATATGATTTTGGAAAAACAGAATAAGCCATGGGACAGGGACCAGACCCCGTGTCCCAAGTTTGGGACACAGGGGTCTGGTCCCTGTCCCAGCGTGGCTGCCGCAGCAGATGTTTTCTGTGCGGCAGCTTTTTTGTGTAAAAGTGAAATCTTATAAAGGTTATATTAACTTTTCATAAAGTCTGTTGACTTAAGTTTTTCTGGGTGGCATTATTGCTTGTAAACAGCAAAAAAATCATCAAGTACATTATATTATAAAAGTAATGGTGTGGACTTTTGACCACAACGGCATATTATAGATGATGTACTGTGGGAAATGAGGAAATTATGGGAAAATTGATTAAGTATCTGGCTGACCATAAGCTTGCGGTGCTTGTGATACTGCTGCTTCTGGGTGTCCAGGCATTCTGTGACCTATCGCTCCCGTCATATACCTCGGATATCGTTGATGTCGGAATACAGCAGAGTGGTATCAAGGGTGCGGCGGCAGAGAAGTACACTGCGCAGACATATGAGGCATTGAAGCTTTTTATGAGTGAAGATGAAATTACGTACATGGATGAATGTTACGAGATGGATGGTGAGTTGTATGTCAGAAAAAAATTGTCATCGAAGGAGCTTGATAAGTTAAATGACACACTGCTCACTGCGGCGGGCATGGTGTATTCGGTTGAGACATCCGGTCAGTACAGTGTCAGTCAGCTTGTTGACGGTTATAGGGCAGGGCTTGTGACAAAGAAAGCACTGTCGGATGTAGCAGGGCAGGTTGAGGCTGCCATGGGGGATATGGCTTCTTCCATGAAGTCTCAGATGGCGGTTGAGCTGGTAAAGAGTGAGTATACGCTTCTAGGCTATGACCTTAATGCAATCCAGAGAAATTATCTTCTGATTACAGGTGCTAAGATGCTTGCTATGACACTTCTCATGGTTGCGGCAGCGATAGGAGTGGGATTTATCGGGGCAAAAACAGCAGCGGCTATAGGACGTGACCTGAGAGAGAAGCTTTTTACCAAGGTTATCGGATTTTCCAATGCCGATATAAATAAATTTTCAACAGCCTCTCTTATAACAAGAAGCACCAACGATGTACAGCAGGTACAGCAGGTATCGGTCATGATGCTTAGAATTGTCCTGTATGCACCTATAATAGGAATAGGCGGTATCATAAAGGTTATGGGAACAGATACCGGAATGGGCTGGATAATCGGTGTTGCTGTTGGCGCGGTGCTTTCGCTTGTGCTTGTGCTCATGGTTGTTGCCATGCCTAAGTTTAAGAAGATGCAGAGTCTTGTCGACCGTGTAAACTTAGTATCACGAGAGATACTCACGGGTACGATGGTCATAAGGGCATTCAGCAGGGAGAAGCATGAGGAGGAGAGATTTGACAAGGCGAACAGGGAGCTCATGTCAACACAGCTCTTTACCAATCGTGTCATGTCCATGATGATGCCTGCGATGATGCTCATTATGAATGCGATTACAGTGCTTATAGTATGGATGGGTGCGAAGGGAATTGACATCGGACGCATGCAGGTGGGTGATATGATGGCATTCATAACCTACACAATGCAGATTGTCATGGCATTCCTTATGATAACGATGATATCCGTCATGCTTCCTAGAGCGGGCGTTGCTGCAGATCGTATCGAGGAGGTTTTAAACACCAGAGAGACGATAACGGATAAGGCAGACACCGAAAATACAGACAGGAAGCTTACAGACTGCAAGGGAGTTGTCGAGTTTAGGAATGTTTCATTCAGATTCGATGGTGGAAGTGAGAACGCAATCTCCGGCTTGAGCTTCAAGGCTGAACCGGGAAAAACGACAGCAATCATAGGAAGCACAGGCTGTGGAAAATCCACGGTGGTAAATCTGTTAGACAGATTCTACGATGTCACGGAGGGAAGCATAACGCTTGACGGTGTGGATATCCGCGATATGTCGCAGAAGGAGCTTAGAAGCCACATAGGTCTCGTGCCTCAGAAGGGTGTGCTTTTTTCGGGAACGATTGAGAGCAATATCAAGTACGGCGGGGATTTTGTCACTGATGAGGATATGAAGGAGGCGGCTGCTATCGCGCAGGCGGCCGAGTTTATTGACAGCAAGAAGGATGGCTACGCTGAATCCATCGCGCAGGGCGGAACGAATGTATCCGGAGGGCAGAAGCAGAGACTATCCATTGCCAGAGCCATTGCTGTAAAGCCTAAGGTATATGTGTTTGATGACAGCTTTTCGGCACTTGATTTTAAGACGGACGCGGCGCTTAGAAAGGCACTTTCAAAGAGAACAAAGGAAGCTTCCGTGATTATAGTTGCACAGAGAATTTCAACCATTATGAATGCAGACCAGATTATACTTCTTAATGAAGGCAGGACTGTGGGAAAGGGAACACACAGGGAGCTTTTAAAGAACTGTCCTGAATATCTTGAAATTGCAAAATCCCAGCTTTCCGAAGCGGAGCTTGCAGGAGAGGAGGCTTAAAGGATGGGCGATAATAGAGAATATTCAAAAAACAGAAATATGGGCAGACGTGGTCCGGGTGGACACGGCGGCATGATGCCGGGCGAGAAGGCGAAGGACTTTAAGGGCACAACAAGGAAAATATTGTCCTATATCGGAAGCTATAAGATAGCGATAGTGCTTGTAATGATAAGTGCCGTTGCCGGAACGGTCTTTAACATAGTAGGACCGAAGGTGCTGTCAAAGGCGACAACCGAGATATTCAACGGTCTTGTATCAAAGGTGTCAGGCGGAGCGGGCATTGATTTTCACAAGATAGGTGTTATTTTGCTTATACTTCTTGGCTTGTACTGTGTAAGTGCGTTGTTTTCATTTATACAGGGATATATAATGAGCGGTATATCGCAGAAATTAAGCTTCAGAATGAGAAAGGAAATTTCCGGGAAGATTAACAGAATGCCTCTGGCATATTTTGAGTCTAAGACTGTCGGTGAGGTGCTCTCAAGAATAACCAATGATGTTGATACCTTCGGAATGAGCCTCAACCAGAGTATAACAACGCTCATCACATCGGTGACAACGCTTATCGGCGTGTTCATAATGATGATGACGATAAGCCCGCTTATGACGCTCATCGCGCTTGTGATACTTCCGATATCGGCATTTTTGATAAGTGCTGTTGTAAAACATTCTCAGAAGTACTTCAAGGCACAGCAGGAATACTTAGGAGACATCAACGGAACAATAGAGGAGTCCTACAGCGGACATACGATAATCAAGGCATTTAACCGTGAGGAAAAGGTAAATCAGGATTTTCAGGAGACGAACGCAAAGCTCTACGCATCTGCGTGGAAATCACAGTTCTTATCGGGACTTATGCAGCCTATAATGACATTTGTAGGAAATCTTGGCTATGTTGCGGTGGCTGTGACAGGCAGCATGCTTGCGGTTGCCGGTTCGATTACGGTAGGTGATATTCAGGCGTTCATACAGTATGTAAGGAGCTTTACACAGCCTATAACACAGATTGCACAGGTATTTAACATGTTACAGTCGATGGCTGCCGCTGCGGAGAGAATATTCGAGTTCCTTGACGAGGAGGAGGAGCCGGTTACCGAGAATCCGGTAAGACTTGAGGATATCAAGGGTGAGGTTGAATTTGAGCATGTCAGGTTCGGCTATGACCCACAGAAGCCTGTCATTCATGATTTTACATGTCATGTGGAGCCGGGAAGCATGGTTGCAATCGTTGGCCCTACAGGAGCAGGAAAGACCACCATGGTCAAGCTCCTCATGCGCTTTTATGATGTGAACTCCGGCTGTATCAAGGTGGACGGTGAAAATGTGAAGGACTTTGAGAGAAGGAATCTTCGCGAGGCGTTCGGAATGGTGCTTCAGGATACATGGTTATTCAAGGGAACAATCATGGAAAATATCAGATATGGACGTCTTGATGCGACCGACGAGGAGGTCATCGCGGCAGCTAAGGCAGCCAACGCAGACCACTTTATAAGGACACTGCCCGGCGGCTATGATATGGAGCTTAACGAGGAGGCAAGCAACGTGTCACAGGGACAGAAGCAGCTTCTCACAATAGCCAGAGCCATACTTGCCGACAACAGGATAATGATTCTTGATGAAGCGACAAGCTCAGTAGATACCAGAACGGAGCAGCACATACAGGATGCAATGGCAAACCTTATGAAGGGAAGAACGAGCTTCGTCATAGCGCACAGACTTTCAACGATAAGGGATGCGGATGTCATTCTTGTGATGAAGGACGGAGATATCATAGAGCAGGGAAACCACAAGCAGCTTTTGGCACAGAATGGTTTCTATGCACAGCTTTACAACAGCCAGTTTGAAGGATAAAAGTCTGGGACAGGGGTCTGACCCCTTGTCCCATTTTTGGGACATAGGGGTCAGACCCCTGTCCCAGACAGGAAGGGAGATGGATTATGAAACATCTGATTAACAGCAGGAAGGACTTGTTTACAATCCCGAATCTTATGGGATATTTCCGCATAATACTCATTCCTATATTCATGGCGGTGTATATAGGTGCCGACAGCAGGGCGGACTACATTGTGGCGGCGGTCATTCTGGGAATATCAGGGCTTACGGACTGCTTTGACGGAAAAATCGCCAGACATCTCAACATGATAACGGAGTGGGGCAAGGTGCTTGACCCTGTGGCTGATAAGCTTACGCAGGCGGCGGTGTTCATAAGCCTGTCATTCCGCTATCCGACGATGAGGTATCTTGTGATACTTTTCGTTGTGAAGGAAATGTTCATGGGAATCATGGGTGCCATCATGTTAAAAAAGGGAAGCATGATGGATGGCGCAAGATGGTACGGAAAGCTATGTACGGCTGTGCTCTATGGGGCGATGGTTATACTGCTGCTTGTCGTTGACATGTCCTATTTTGCGGCGGGACTTATTATCTCAATCTGCATAATTATGAATATCTTTTCGTTTGCATGCTATATAGTCTACTATGCGCGAGTGTTTATGAATAAGCCGGTGACGAGCGGAAAAATAAAGATGTGGAAGCCGGTGACGGCAATACTTGTGTTCGTGCTTGTGTATGTGATTGTTAATCTTGCGATAGCTGTTATCGGAAGCAGCAGGCAGCCGGAGTATGACGGCGATAAACAGGCTGCCATGTGGAATACGGGTGGCACTGAGAGAGCAGTCATTGTCGAGGACAATTCGGAGGCACTTTTAAGCAGAGTACGGATGATACAGAATGCTCAGTCGGAGATAATCCTTTCCACCTTTGATTTTATGTCGGATGAGAGCGGCAGGATAATGCTTGGTGCGCTGTGCGGGGCAGCCGACAGGGGCGTAAAGGTAAATGTCCTTGTGGATGGCTTTGACGGTGTCTTACATACGAAGTGGAATCCATACTTCTATGCATTGTCTGCTAAGGAGAATGTAAGCTTTATGATGTACAATGAGATAAATCCGTTTACCATGTACAAGGGCATGGCGCGTATGCATGACAAGTATCTCATTGTTGACAGGCAGATATATATGCTTGGCGGAAGAAATACATTCAACTATTTTCTTGGCGATTACAGTGACTATAAAAATTATGACAGGGATGTGCTGGTGTGGAGAAGTACTCCGGCGGCGGAGCAGGAGAAGGCTTCGGTAAATGAGCTTTTAGCCTACTATGAGACGGTAAAAAACAGCGGTGAATGCAGCAGGTACGCTCATGGAAAAAGTCTTGCGGACAGGTATTGTGTGAAGCACGCAGCGGAGCGCATAGCACAGGACTACGAAAAATACTGCTCTGAGCATGAGGAGCTTCTGGAGAATTATTCTTATGAGGATAATACGTTTCCGGTTGAGAGCATAGCACTGCTTTCAAATCCGGTGAATGCCGGAGTGAAGGAGCCTGTTGTGTGGCATAAGCTTATGAGCCTTATAGACAGTGCGGAGGATTCCGTCAAGCTTCACACACCGTACATAATCTGCAATGATATGATGTATGATACTCTGAAGGACGCAGCCGCAGGAAAAGATGTCACGGTAATGACTAATTCCGTTGCTAACAATGGCAACAGCTTCGGGGCGGCGGATCTTGAAAAAAACAGGGACAGAATGCTTGATACAGGTGTCACTCTCTTAGAATACGATGGAGGGGTGTCATACCACGGAAAGAGCATGGTGATTGACGATGACATATCCGTGGTCGGTTCATTCAACATGGACATGAGGAGCGCATATCTTGACACAGAGCTTATGCTTGTGATTAAAAGCGATGAGCTGAATGCGCAGCTTCGCGGTATCATGTCGGAATATGAAAAGTCGGCGGTAACCGCATTGCCGAATGGCGGCTATGACAATCCTGGCAATGTGGTGCCGCAGGAAATAACCACAACGCGCAAGGTGAGAAAAAATATTATAAAGTCACTGTTTTACTGGGCGAGGTTTTTGTTCTAGCACACCGAAAAATAGGTTTCTGATACATTGACGCCGAATGATTGTTTCATATGCAAGGCGGAGGAATGGGGCACAGCCGGTTCCGGCTGTGCCGTTTTCGTTTTGTCTGCCATCTGGCTTAATTATTAAGCTGGTTATAAAGTTTAAATTGCATAGTGTTGTGCATAATGGTAGAATTAGCTATAAGATTTTATAAAAATGGAGATAGCGCTATGGAGAGAGTTATATATGCGGATGAGTGCTGGATAGCAGATCCGGAGGTTTTTAAGGTGAACAGGGAGGAGGCACACTCAGACCATGCTTTTTATGAGGAGAAGGTCACGGAGTATGGGCTTGATATGCCGCTTAGACAGAGCCTTAACGGAACATGGAAATTTTCGTATGCAGATGTGCCTGATAAGAGGGTGAAGGATTTTTATGAGGAGAATTTCGATATAAGCGGTTTTTCCGATATAAAGGTTCCGGGGCATATAGAGCTTGCAGGCTATGACACCTGCCAGTATATCAATGTTATGTATCCTTGGGAGGGACATGAGAACCTGCGACCGCCTTTTGTGCCTGCAAAGCATAATCCGGTCGGGTCATATGTGACGTATTTTGATGTGGATGAGGCACTTCTTGGAAAAAAGACCTACATATCGTTCCAGGGTGTTGAGAAGGCATTCTATGTGTGGATAAACGGCACCTTTGTGGGATATTCGGAGGACAGCTTCACACCGTCGGAGTGGGACATAACACCGTTTATAAGGGAGAAAGGAAACAAGCTTGCGGTTGAGGTGTACAAGCACAGCAGTGCGAGCTGGCTTGAGGATCAGGACTTTTTCAGATTTTCCGGAATATTCCGTGATGTGTTCATCTATGCCGTGCCGGACACACATGTGAGGGATATTTTTGTAAAGGCAGGTCTTAAGGATGACTACAGTATAGGCACACTTGATTGTGAGCTTAAAATCGAAGGAAATATAGCAGGAACAGTCGGATATGAGCTTGTTGATAAGACCGGCAAGAGCGTTCTTATGAGAATGGGACTTGCGATAAAGGAGAGCATGCATTTTAAGGCGGAGGTTCCGGAGGTGCTGACCTGGAGTGCGGAGGTTCCGAACCTGTATCTTCTTAACATATCCGTATACAATGAGGATGGTGAGCTTGTGGAGTATATTCCGCAGCGAATCGGTTTCAGAACCTTTGAGATGAAAAACGGTGTGATGTGCATAAACGGAAAGCGTATCGTCTTTAAGGGTGTGAACAGGCATGAGTTTTCATGTGTGAACGGAAGAGCGCTTAAGAAGGAGGAGCTTCTTGAGGATATAAGGATAATAAAGAGCCTTAATATCAACGCTGTAAGGACAAGCCATTATCCTAACCAGAGCTGCTGGTATGAGCTGTGCGATGAGTTCGGAGTATATCTTATAGATGAGACCAACCTTGAGACGCATGGAACATGGGCTGTCAACACCGGAAATGAGGCACCTTACATAACACCGGGCAGTGAACCGATGTGGAAGGAGAACGTACTTGACAGGGCGAAGTCAATGCTTGAGAGGGACAAAAATCATCCCAGCGTGCTTATCTGGTCATGTGGAAATGAGGCACATGCGGGCGAGGATATTCTTGCAATGAGCAGATTTTTCCATGAAAGAAATCCGGAGAGACTGGTGCACTACGAGGGCTGTGTGCATGACAGACGCTATTCGGATATAACCGACATGGAGAGCAGGATGTATGCAAAGCCTGATGAGATAAGGGAGTATCTTGAGAGCAGGCCGCAGAAGCCTTATATAAGCTGTGAGTATATGCATGCAATGGGGAATTCCTGCGGCGGCATGGAAAAATACACTAAGCTTGAGTATGACTATGAGCAGTATCAGGGTGGCTTTATATGGGATTTTGCAGATCAGGCGATACTTACGAGGGACGGAAAGCTGATAGATGAGGATGTCATAGGCAGGTACGGAAATGTCCGGACCTATGAGAAGCTTCCTAATATTACACCGGGAAGCCTCGAGTTCAAGGTTGGCGGAGATTTCAAGGAGAGACCTTGCGATTATTATTTCAGCGGAGACGGGATAGTGTTTGCAGACAGAAAGCTATCGCCAAAGGCGCAGGAGGTAAAATATCTCTATCAGAATATCAAGCTTCATCTGACAAAGCAGGGCGTACTTATCGTAAATGAGAATCTTTTTGAGTCGACGGATGACTATATGTTTGAGGTGCGCCTGTTAAAGGACGGAAAGGCTGTGTGGGCAGGAACCTTTGCGCGTGATGTGGCCGCAGGTGAGGAGGAATTCGTTCCGGTAAGCTTTCCTTCAATGGAGGATGACGGTGAGTATGTCATGGAGTGCCGCGCCGTTCTTATGGGTTACAGACCATGGGCGAATGTAGGACATGTGGCGGCATGGGGACAGAGTGAACCGGCTGTGGTAAAAAATGTTAAATCAGATAAAGCTGAGCCGGGCGATGAGGTTAAGTATTTTGATGATGTGGTAATGGGGGCAATCTGTATAGGCGTCAAAGCGGGACACACACATGCAATATTCTCCCGTCAGGAGGGCGGACTTATATCTTTCCGTGTCAAGGGACTTGAGACTATAGAGAAGGTTCCGACACTTGAATTTTTCCGTGCGGCAACCGACAATGACAAGGGAAATGCTTTCCCTGTGACAAGTGCCGTATGGCAGGGCGTCAGCCAGATGCAAAGATGTGATGGCGTGAAGGTTGTGTATGAGCTGAGGGACGGACGTGAACTTGATGGAACAGTCACACCTGATGAATTTATTCTTGACAGGACGGATGCACTTTACGGAACCGGATTTAAGGGGGCTGAGTTTGCAAAGAGTATCGCAGCGGTGAAAATTATTTGCCATTATACATTTTATACGAATCCCGTGTCGGACGGTGAAGTGGAATACCGCATGCTGCCGGATGGAAGTGTGGAATGTACAGGAAGGTTTAATGGAAGGGAAGGACTTCCTCAGATGGCTGTATTTGGCGTAAATATTACCATGGATAAGATGTTTGACCGAATGGAGTTTTACGGAAGAGGACCTGAGGAGAACTATAATGACCGCTGTGCCGGGGCAAAGCTTGGAATATATAAGGCAAGAGTGGCAGACAATGTCACACCTTACCTTGACCCGCAGGAGTGCGGCAACCGCCATGATGTGCGCTATGTAAAGGTTGTCGATGAGTTCGGGCACGGCCTGAGAATAGATGCGCTGGAAAAGCCGTTCGACATGACGGTTCTGCCATGCTCACAGCAGGAGCTTCAGAGCGCATATAAGATAAATGACCTGCCGGATACGCGCTATACGTTTGTCAGAATCCTCGGTGCTGCGCGCGGTGTCGGCGGCGATGACAGCTGGGGCGCACCGGTGTACCCGGAGTATTGTGTGAGTGCTGAGAAGGAGCAGAGAGTTGCTTTTACAATAAGAGGGTTATAATAGGTAAATGGACACCAGAGTATTGCCTGTCTGAGTTATGATAGTTGGGTGAGGCAGGTTTTGCAATACGTTGTTCAGGTATTATTGGGAGTCAAAAGCTCCGGTCCGGATTTATATAAATATTTGTCTGACATGGGATTTAGATATTTAAAGCATGAAATAATTGTTAAATAAAAAACAATATTTTGCTTAATGACCAACTTAGTACTTGAAATTTTTGTCGAAATATGAGAAAATACAGGTAATTGCGGAGAGTGGTGCCAGACACGCCACACAGACAACTTCGCAAATGGAATCTGATTCTGAAAGGAGTTTTACAATGATTTATTCACATGAAGTAGAAAAGATGTGTACAGTCGCTCAGGGCGTACATCATGGCGCAGCGCCGGTTCCTACAGAAGGAAAATGGGTAAGAAATAAGCAGGTTACAGATATTTCCGGTCTTACACACGGTGTAGGCTGGTGTGCACCACAGCAGGGTGCCTGCAAGCTCACTCTTAATGTTAAGGAGGGTATCATCCAGGAGGCTCTTGTCGAGACTATCGGATGCTCAGGCATGACACATTCAGCAGCTATGGCAGCTGAGATTTTACCTGGCCTTACAGTATTAGAGGCTATGAATACAGACCTTGTATGTGACGCTATCAACACAGCTATGAGAGAGCTCGCATTACAGATTATCTACGGTAGAACACAGAGTGCTTTCTCTGAGGAAGGTCTTCCGGTTGGAGCAGGCCTTGAGGATCTTGGTAAGGGTCTTCGTTCACAGGTTGGTACAATGTACGGTACTCTTAAGAAGGGACCTCGTTACCTTGAGATGGCAGAGGGCTATGTAACAGGAATCGCTCTTGATGATGAGGGTCAGATTATCGGTTATCAGTTCGTAAGCCTTGGCAAGATGACAGACTTCATCAAGAAGGGTGACGATGCTAACACAGCTTGGGAGAAGGCTAAGGGTCAGTACGGAAGAGTTGCTGATGCAGTAAAGATCATCGATCCAAGAGTAGAATAATCAGGAGGACAGTATAATGGCTTTATTTGAATCATATGAAAGAAGAATTGACAAGATCAATTCTGTTTTAAATAGCTATGGAATCGCTTCTATCGAGGAAGCTGAGAAGATTACTAAGGATGCCGGCCTTGATGTTTACAACATGATCAAGGGCGTACAGCCAATTTGTTTTGAGAACGCTTGCTGGGCTTACATTGTAGGTGCTGCAATCGCTATTAAGAAGAATGCACGCAAGGCTTCAGAGGCTGCTGCTGCAATCGGTGAGGGCTTACAGGCTTTCTGTATTCCTGGCTCTGTTGCAGACCAGAGAAAGGTTGGTCTTGGTCATGGTAACCTCGGTAAGATGTTACTTGAGGAAGAGACAGACTGCTTCTGCTTCTTAGCAGGCCACGAGTCATTCGCTGCTGCTGAGGGTGCTATCGGTATCGCTAACAATGCTAACAAGGTACGTCAGAAGCCACTCCGTGTTATCCTTAACGGACTTGGCAAGGACGCTGCACAGATTATCTCAAGAATCAACGGCTTTACATACGTTGAGACAGAGATGAACTACCACACAGGAGAGGTTAAGGAAGTATTCCGTAAGTCCTACTCCAACGGTCCTAGAGCTAAGGTTAACTGCTACGGCGCTAACGATGTAACAGAGGGCGTTGCAATCATGTGGAAGGAGAATGTTGACGTATCCATCACAGGTAACTCAACTAACCCTACAAGATTCCAGCATCCTGTTGCAGGTACTTACAAGAAGGAGAGAATTGAGGCAGGCAAGAAGTACTTCTCAGTTGCTTCAGGCGGTGGTACAGGCCGTACACTTCACCCGGACAACATGGCAGCAGGTCCTGCTTCCTACGGTATGACAGATACTATGGGACGTATGCACTCAGATGCTCAGTTCGCCGGTTCTTCATCAGTTCCTGCTCACGTTGAGATGATGGGTCTTATCGGTATGGGTAACAACCCTATGGTTGGTGCTACTGTAGCTGTGGCTGTTGCTATTCAGGAAGCTGCTGATAACAACAGATTCTAGTAGAATCTATTAGAAATTCTAGGTTTTTCGGAATTTTGAATAAATCATAATATATGTGGACAAGCCAAAAAAGTAGGTTTTGTCCACATGCTGTCCACAGAATTTTAAGCTGTGGACAAATGTTAAAAGGCATCTGCATAAAAGCAGGTGCCTTTTGAGTTACAACCTGTTTAAAATCTCAACACCTTGCTCCTCCATCTTATCAGTTAGGTGTGCATATATATTGAGAGTTGTTTCAATGACTTTATGACCAAGCCGCTGTTATACAAACTTAATAGGTGCGCCCTCCTCTAAGAGCATACAGCAGTGCGTATGGCGGAGGCTGTGCATATCAAATAAAGGAAAGCCTAGCTGATAGTGAACTATGCGGCCAAGGTGCTGAGTAATTCTCGGCTGGCAGTAGGTACCATTTTCGCGGACGTTAACCAAAAATATTTCAGTACTGCCTTCAGGAATGGTGTAACCTTGAATGTCCTGAATAAGCTTCCGCTGGGAGTTGACATATTGATGTGTGTAATATTCATCATAATAAGGACGTGCCTTGTCCTGCCTGGCTTTCTCACGCTTCAATAGAGCTGAGAGGGTAGTACTCATAGCTATCTTGCGGTAGGAGTTGTATTTAGGCGGACACAATGTCCAGTATCCGGAGGACTCCATTTGAATCTGCTTGTTCTTCGGTATCATATTCTATTAATAAATCTTCGTAGTCCAATATAATCACTCACTTATTTATTTACCATAAAAACCAGTATCAGCTAATTGCTGCCACTTAATGTACATTTCCTTGTAATTCTTTTTAATGAACTTCTGGATTTCTCTCAGTTCACGGTCATTTAACTGACCTTGCTTTTCGACTGTGGTATCGCCGTTGCTCATTACAAAGAATTTTGCGGAGCCTGCTTCGGTAAGCCGCCTGTCGCTTGCATGGACGTGCATTGCTTCGATTATGCAGCTTGCAGTGTAATACAGATAGTAGCCGCAAACCTTGAATTCATAATATTTAGGCATCTGCGTCCTCCATAAATTCTCTATTATCGTTATAATAGTCCATGACAATCTGGTTCTCAATATCATCCATATTGGTCTCTATAACCTGATTTTTATAAATAACAGCGGCATGGTTAAGGCAGTTGAGATTAAGAACGCGGATATAGTCTCCTTCTTTTGTGAAGGCATATCCGTTCACAATCATATCTGCTTTATCGGCTATGTTTTTAACATCAAGCTGCGTCATCTATTCTGACCTCCTTAATTGGGTTAAGAAATGCATTTATATCATAATAGAGCATCTTTAGTATCGGAATTAAGTCAATGTATTCTTCTACCTCAGGAAGCCCTTGGTATTTTGCCATAACAACAAGATAACCGTTATCCCATTCAAGGATTTTTGTGTACTTTTCAAGCTTGTTGGATGTGACAAAACGTATCCTCTGATTGTTAAATTCAAATACAGTGTAAATTCCATCATTTGTTAGAAGAGCATAGTCTTTCATTAAAAATCCTCCCCCCTACATAATCACATCATCTGCGGTAATCCCAATGTCATATTTACCTGTTCGCCTTTGGTATCTGTAAATAATCAAGCAGAGCCGTCTCTAACAAACGTGAATAGTTAACCTTCTGCTCCTCGGCTATTCTCTTGAGCCATGCAGGGAGAGTTGTGTTGGTCTTGACACGCTCGTTATCACGCTTCAGGCGGTACATATCAGGGTGAAGTGTAACCGGCATAACAACCATTCCTGCGGTAACCTCCGGTGAAAGTGAAGTTGATGGTTCCGGAATAGCTTCACCGTCCTTTTCCATGCCATATACATGAAGCTCAGCTGCCCCGGCCGCCATCTGTTCTGCCTCGGCGAGATTATCCGCAAAGCTGAAACAGCCTGGAAGGTCAGGAAACGAAATTCCGTAGCTTCCGTCTTCTCCCGGTTCTAATACTGCTAAATAGGTTAAGTTTAACATAATACCTGCTCCTTTCTATTGGACAAGACAGGCATGGGGGCTATTTAAGCCCCGCCTGCTTTAAGATGTTATTGAGTGTGCCCGGTGGGATGTCCTTCTTACCATGCATTGGAAGTGTTACCTTTCCGGGCTTTGTAGGGTGTTTAAGCTGTAGATGAGGCCTTACTGATCCACATCATACCATCCGTCTTTGTGGAGTGTTTTTAGTATCTCTCGTGCTGCCATAACTTATCCTCATTACAGTCATTATTATACGCATAAATAATGCGCATGTAAATAACTATTTTGCGTATAATTTATACGCAAGGCAAAAGCAGGGCTAAATTAAAATGTAATTGAAAATACATTTGAAAATGCTAAATAATGTTTATATATCTCAAAAATCATCGCTCTCCATCATCGCATTATCCGCGTCAATCTGCTCCTGTGTCGCTCCGGGATTCATGTGAGCTGCACGAATCTGAACAGTGTTGTCACCGGAAGAGTTCTTTTTAGCTTCACCATTAAAATATACTTTCTTAATATGTTCTTTTACAGAATCCCTCAGCTGCTTTGGAAGCGATATATAAATATCGACAATCTGCTTATCAAGGGTATCAAGGTCATACTGTTCACACAATTCGTCTAAGACGGTCTGAGGAGAGCCGTTGAACATCGGCTCATCACCGTTCCGCAGCCACTCCTCACGGACGTTGAACTCACGGCAGATTGATTTAAACATCTGGTCGGTAAGGGCATTTTTACCATTTTCGATTAAACTTATAGCCACTTTTGAAACTCCGAGCCGTTCACCGAATTTTTCAAGCGTGAGCCCGAGTTCTTTTCTTAATTGTTTAATTCTTTCATTCAATTATTCATTCACCTCCTCCTCACTGTAATTTTTTAATTGAATAGCGAGAAGTACAATTATCGCGATATTCAGTATAAGCCTGATGATATCGAGTATTAATTTTTTTTTCTTCATCAATTTCGCCTTCCTTCTTTTTTATAATAAACGCTTTAAATTATAAAGTCAATAAAAAAAAGTTAATTCAAATAACAAAGATGTATTGATAAAATTAAGCTAAATAACTATACTGTAATTACAGTTAACAGAGAGGAGGTAAGAGGATGTTCGAGATGGTGTTAGGCATTGCCGGAATAGTGGCGGATGTAGTGTTAATTGTGTTACTGACTATAGACTTAAAAGATAAAAGTGGCTAAAAAAAGACACATGTTGATAAAGCATCAGGAATGACAGCTCAACAGCTCACTGACATATTGGCAGGGCGCAAGGTGTTCCGCGTTGAATACCTTGCACCGCTTGCAGGAGCTATGGGAGTTGAAGTTGAACAGTTACTGATTAAGTTGATTGATAAGAGAGGAGTGATTGATATGTCAATGAGGAGGTCATAAGGGAACTTCTCGAATTATTAAAGAAGAATGCCATGAAAGAGCAGGCAAACGATGTATTTGAGATATGCAGCTATGTGGATGGACTGGAGAAAAAGATTGATTCCATGACAGAAGAACTTACCAATATGTAGAACCAGATCAAAGAAATGCAGGAGGATACACTTGTCAATAATGCTAAAAAGGCATTGTCGGAAGCACAGGAGCGACTTAATGCCAGATGTGAGCAGATAAAGTCGCAGGTATGGGAAGTGAAAGAACAAGTCAGATCTACAGCAAAGAGCATAGTCGAAGAGGCAAAGGCAAAGGGAAGATCTGCATTATACAGGGTGTCTGAGTTCTTAGGAATTAAGAAAGGAATTCTTGATATCCGAGAGAATGTAAGAGGTGCAATCAAGACCACGGATAAGGATATAGCAAAGACAGCGCTTCTTACAAAAGGATTTCGTGAAGCTGGTCAGACAGCAGCTAATGCATTCCGTACTTTTGCTGACAAGCCAGAGGTGGATTATTCACAGAAAGAGCAGAAACATCCCATTACAAAGGCGGTGCTTGCACCTATGAAAGCAGTGAGAAAGTTGTTTGTATCAATGGAGCTGCATTTGGATGCATCTATAGATAAGCTGGATAATCTGGCTATGAATGTGCAGCTTGATAAGGAAAAGTATATGGAGAATGTGAAAACAAAGGAACAGGAACAGACAGAGCCGGAGAGGGCAGAAGCTGAGCGAGTGGAAGCAGAGGTTGTATATTCACCGATGGTTGCTGAACCACAGGAGTATCAGTATAATGCAGATGCATTTGATGCTAGAGGTGTGGATGAGGTGAAGCAGGAAGCGGCACATAAGGAAGTATCAAAGGTAAGAGAAGATAAAGCCAGATAGTTTTGAGGACGTGGGAGAGATTCTGCGTCCTTTTTTAGTGCGGATCAATTTGATAGATGTTATAATGTGAAAAGATAAATGCGAAACATGCGCTATACTAGCAAAAGTTATTAATTATATAAAGGTGGGAGAAATTTGGCAAAAAGTAAAAAGACAAAAACACATAAAAAGATAGATGGTCAGCTTTTACAGATGAACAAGAAGTTTAGTAATCTCAAGATGAAACAGAAGGATAAGATTACAGGCTGGGTGTATGAAGAATATAAAAAATATGTAGCAGAACATGAAAAAGCCCCGGATTCATTAGCTGATGAACAGATTGTTGAAGCTGTACTTGATAAGATAAATGAGGCACAAATCTGGATACCAGATGGAGAGATATACGATTATTATCGAAGAAAGAAACCACAACTTCAGAAGAGGCTTGATAGTGAAAAGTTGATTGAGTTTAAATCATATGTCAGCTTTTATAAGAGCATTGTTGATCAGGACAGGGCATCCGTTGTTATATGCAATCTCAAACATGAGATTATCTACATGAATCCGGCAGCTGTTACCAGCTATGCGAAGCGAGGAGGCGACAAACTTATCGGAAGAAGCCTGTTAGACTGCCATAATCCGGAATCAAGAGATAGAATACAGCAGGTAGTGGACTGGTTTGCAGCAGATGAAAGACATAATATCGTTTATACTTTTCATAATGAGAAACAGAATAAAGATGTTTACATGGTGGCACTCAGAGATGAGGGTAATCTGATAGGATATTATGAGAAACATGAATATCGAAATTCAGAAACCATGAAACCATACGATTTGTGGTGATGATATGACTAAGGATGAATGGTACAAGCAGTTATTTGAGAGACTGGATAATTCCAAGTTCAGAAGCAGTTTCCATCTGAAGCAGAAAGATATTGATTACATAAATGAAAAAGGTCTTGATACAATAAGACAACATGCAAAGGATTTTATTGCAAAGAGAGAAGCTCCGGCATATATAGCAAATGATGGCAAACAGACACCAATGCGTGGACATCCAGTATTTATTGCTCAGCACGCTACAGCAACATGCTGCAGGGAGTGCATCCGAAAGTGGCATAAAATGCAGCCTGGCAAGGAACTAAGTCAGGTGCAGCAGGATTATCTTGTAGATGTAATTATGACATGGATTCAAAAAGAAATGGAGAGGCAGGAACATAAAATATGAGTTTGAAAAATGTATTGATTATTGTTGATAACATTGACGAATCAATTGATTTTTATGAAGAACTGTTTGGACTGCGTGTGATTACAAGGCAGGAAGGTAATGTGATAATGTCAGAGGGGCTTGTATTGCAGGATGTAGATGTATGGTATGATAGTACAAAAATACATACAACTCCACATAACAATATGACAGAACTTTATTTTGAAGATAATGATATAGAAGGTATTATTGAAAAACTGGAGTCTGGCAAGTATGTTGTAAGTTATGTTACGGATTTAATGGAACTTGAATGTGGACAGAAGCTTGTAAGATTTTATGATCCATCAGGAAATCTTATAGAAGTACGAACACCAATTAACTATAACTGATATAAAATGGATTTAAGGAGAAAGCGTACAGAAGATGATGATGTACGCTTTGCACAGTCCTTTGAAAAACTTATACTGATGGTAAAATCAAAAGAAGGTGCTTAGAGTGAGACTATTTAAGAAAAAGACAGTTACAAAGACATATGATAAGGAAAATAAGAAACAGGTAATCAAAGCGAGCATATGTAATGGGGAGCAGGTTGCTGGCTTTAAGGACATTCATACAGGTAAGATAGAAGAGGTTATGCTGATTAAGAATCATGCAGACCTTGATTCATTCAAGAAAATGTATGGAATAGATGGCGAGATAGAAAAGGAATATTAAACAATGTATTTGATTAAGACGATAAAAGGTTGTTTGTAAGATTAAAGAAGTTGAAAACAATACAAGAGTAATCTTATGTGATTTGTTAAATAAAAGAAAACTATGAAAAATTTTTATCCAAAGGATAATACACCAGGATGTACGAAGCAGGCATGTGGTTTTTCTGAGCGTTATCCCCAGTTTACTGAGAAGGGAGCTGTTATCATCGGAGTAAGCAAGGACTCTGTAGCGTCTCACAAGAGATTTGAAGAAAAATATGGACTGGCATTTACGCTACTAGCAGATTCAGAGCGTAAAGTTATTGAAGCATATGATGTCTGGAAAGAAAAGAAAAACTATGGAAAAGTATCTATGGGCGTAGTGAGAACTACATATCTTATTGATGAGCAGGGAATTATCATCAAAGTCAATGATAAAGTCAAAGTAGCAGATGATCCTGAAAAGATGCTTAAGGAAATAGAGTGATGATCAAATCATATAGTCATGGTATAGCAACAGCAGGTTGCTTTTCTTTACATGATTTTACATGTATCATAAAAAGAGAAACCAACTATACATGATACAAGGAGACGGCTATGAAAACAAAAAATATTATTTTGCAACTCCGTAAGGAAAGAGGAATGTCACAGGATGAGCTGGCAGATAAAATCATGGTAACAAGGCAGGCAGTATCACGCTGGGAAAATTGTGATACCGTTCCCAATATTGATACACTTAAGCTCTTATCGAAAGAATTTGATGTCTCAATTAATACACTTTTGGGAGAACCCAGAAAGCTGATCTGCCAGTGCTGCGGAATGCCGATTGATGATGATTCTATCCTGGGACGTGATAAGGATGGCACATTAAATGAGGAGTATTGTAAATGGTGCTATGCAGATGGAACGTACACATATAACGATATGGATGAATTGATTGATGTGTGTGTAAAGAATATGGTAAATGAAAATTTTACCGAAGAACAGGCACATTCTTATCTGAAAGAAATGCTTCCAAAGTTAGATTACTGGAAAAGATATGATGAGCTTAGTGACAATGGGCAGTTTGAAGAGTTTAAAAAGCAATTGATAAACGAAATAAATGATCTGCATATAGACGGACTTCCAAGGGTAGACAAACTAAATGCACTTGTGGGGAAATATGTGAATCTGGAATATACTCTGCCTAATGGACAAAAAGTGAAATTCCTTGATGATCAGAAAACCTATCTGGGCAATCAACTGGAGTCTGAATTTGGGGGAGAAAGGTGCTTCGGTATTCTGGCAGGTATGGATTTTCTTCTCGTATGTACATATGAGGAGAATGGAGAAAATCCGGAGCTTGTGATTTATAAAAAGAGATAATATAAACAAAAAGAATAATCTTTACAAATAAATGACCGTTTGCTATTATCAAAACGTAAATGGTCGTTTATTTATTTTAGAGAAAATATTAATTGTGGCACTGTACCGACATTACAAAAGAAAAAGAGATAATTTTGACTGTATTTTACAGCGTATGGAGCAGCAGATTGAATTATCATGCATCTTAGTACCGATTTTGTGCATGTTAGTTGTCTGTATATAGACAATGAATTCAATTAACATAGAAAAAAAGTAGGTATGTGGAAATACAAATACGGACTATAAGAATATGCATAGTGTAGTATAAGAAAAAGTGTTACTTGAGAATTAATTGAATAAGGAGCATTTATTATGATTTATTTCGATTTAGATAATACGTTGATTGATTACAATTCTTCAGAGAGAAAAGCGATAGAGTTCATATTTAAAGAAAAATATGGACTGGTATTAAATAATAATCAAACAGATTATTGGAGTAAGATTTCTAGAAAGTATTTTGATTATTATTTATCAAAACAGATAACTTTCGAAGAGCAAGGAAAAAATCGATTTATTAAAATGTTAAGTTATTGTGGGTATGTGGAAAATGAAAAGATTGCAATGGAATTGTTTGAAGAGTATCAAAAACAATTAGAAAATAGTTGGATTTTATTTGATGATGTGGTTGATATGCTACATTCATTGGAAGGATATCGACTAGGTATCATAAGTAATGGGAAATCTATACAGCAAAGAGCAAAGTTGAGTTGTACGAACATTGAAAAATATTTTGAAATAATTCTTATTTCAGAAGAAACAGGATTTGCAAAACCTTCCGTTGATATTTTTTATGAGGCGGTCAAACAGTCAGGCGAGAAAATTGATTCAGTTATATATGTTGGTGATAATATAAAAACAGATATTTTGCCATGTGAAAAAATTGGAATGAAATGTGTACTTGTGGATAGAAATAGTATATGTGAGAAAAATATATGTAAAATTAAGAATTTATATGAAATACATAATGTATTACTCAACGACATTGGGCAGTATAATACTGAACTTTCTATAAGAAGTTCTGCTCAATAAAAAACAAGAACTAAAAACATCTAAATAGTACTATCTCAAACTTCCCATACTGAAAAGTGTGCTGAACCTTGAAAATTCAATATTTTAGCCAATAAAAAGTAAACGATGAAACGAAGGTACCTACAAAAGTAATAGCAAGACTGTTATAATGTCTTACTTTACAAAAACAGCACATTTTGTGGGTGTATCTTCTATGAGCTTTCGTATGAAAAGAATTTATGGTGCCTGCGTAGATAAAGGTAAACGCTCAAACGAAGGTACCTACCAAACCTAAATCAATACCGATATACTATGATCATAGTATATTTGTTAAAAAAGTTGAGCCTAAACTTTTTTGACTAAGATATGGGAGGTACAGATTATGGCTACAAATACTACAGCAGTTGCAAAGCAGGTTCGCTTGCAACAGTGGGCTCAACAGATCACGGATTGCCAGAACCGTCCTGTCGGAATGAAAGTGATTGACTGGTGTGATGCTAATGGCATTATATTACCAAAGCTGACTACTATTACCGGCTTAAGCAGGTTCGGGCATTCTGTTTGGAATCTATGGAACTTTAGATAAAGAGTATCAGCGCATTGCAGAGTTGGGAATAGAAAAAAAATTGCCCCCCCATTCGATATCTTAATGTTTTTTCACCATATTGGTATTTTACTTTTATGAATCCGGATGGAAATCCAATTGAAATTACAGGAGCACATGAGGAATAAGTATTATCAATATATAGAGAAAGCTCATATACAGGAGGTACGATAATGCAGGAGGTTATGAGCGTCAATCAAAAAGAATATGAAATTGTGAAGTTATTAGGACATGGAAAAGGTGGTTATTCCTATTTGGCAAAACGAGAAGGTAATTTATATGTGTTAAAGCAGATACACCATGAACCATGTGAATATTACTCATTTGGCAATAAAATTGAAGCAGAACAAAATGATTATAATAGACTGCTGCAAATCGGAATTAGAATTCCAAGAATGTTAGACATTGATATAGCAAATGAAAGAATTTTAAAAGAATATATTGATGGACCAACTATGTATGATTTAGTGAAAAATGATGCAATGAAAGATTTGTATTTGATGCAAATGAGAGAAATGGCAAAGGTAGTATATGAAGCAGGCTTGAATATAGATTATTTTCCGACTAATTTCATTGTACAAGATGAAAAGATTTTTTATATTGACTATGAATGCAATAATTACATATGTGAATGGAATTTTGAAAATTGGGGGATTAAGTACTGGTCTAAGACACAAGAATTTATTGATTATATGGAGCAACATGAAAAAGGAGAAGATATGGAATCAGATATAATTAAAATCAGCCACCTGAATAAAAGCTTTGGCGAAGTAAAGGCGGTAAATGATTTGAGCTTTCGTGTAAAAAAAGGAGAATTGTTTGCGTTTCTTGGAGTAAACGGTGCAGGGAAAAGTACAACCATTTCCATTCTCTGCGGACTGCAAAAAAAAGACAGTGGATCTGTTCAGATAAACGGAATAGAAACTGACAAAGCCGGCGCGCAGACAAAAAGGATGCTTGGTGTTGTATTTCAGGATAGCGTACTTGATAAGCCGCTAACGGTGAAAGAAAACCTGATGAGCAGAGCTGCTTTGTATGGCATTACAGGAAATGCCTTTGATAAGAGATTACAGGAGCTGGTCGGGATTCTGGATTTTGACGAGTTCTTAAACAGACCTGTAGGTAAGCTGTCGGGAGGTCAGAGAAGAAGAATTGATATTGCTCGTGCATTATTGCACAGACCGGAGATTTTGATTCTTGACGAGCCTACTACAGGGCTTGATCCCCAGACAAGGCAGTTAATCTGGAAGGTTATCGAGAAACTTCAGAAAACCGAAAATATGACAGTATTTCTAACCACCCATTATATGGAAGAGGCTGCTAATGCCGGGTATGTTGTGATTCTTGACAAAGGAAGTATTGCAGCACAAGGTACACCGTTTGAACTTAAAAATGATTATGTACAGGATATAGTGTCAGTTTATGGTGTTTCCGAAGATGAAATAAAGGCATTGAACAGAGAATATAAAAAAATTCGTGACGGATATCAGATAAAAGTAAGTAATACGCAGGAAGCTACGGAGCTTATTGTGGAACATCAGGAACTGTTCAGGGATTATGAGGTAGTAAAAGGCGGTATGGATGATGTATTTCTTGCAGTAACAGGGAAAAGGCTTGGAGGTGAACACTGATGAGAACAGTATTGGCATTAATGAACAGGAACAGGAAACTGTTTTTTAAAGATAAAGGGATGTTGTTTACATCAATGATCACACCGGTCATTCTGATTGTTCTGTATGCTACATTTCTTGCAAAGGTTTTCAGAGATTCTTTTACAGCAGCGATTCCGGATATGATAACGATTTCGGATAAACTCATCAATGGAACCGTGGCGGCACAACTGACAGCATCACTTATGGCAGTGAGCTGTATCACTGTAACATTTTGTGTGAATCTGACTATGGTGCAGGACAAGGCAAATGGAACAAGGAAGGATTTTAATGTTTCACCTGTCAGCAAGGGGAAAATTTATTTGGGATATTTCCTGTCAACAGTAGCTAATTCATTGATGGTCAATGGACTTGCGTTTGTATTATGCCTGGGATATCTGCTTAAAATGGGATGGTATATGAATACAGCAGATGTATTATGGGTTTTATTTGATATGATATTGCTCGTCCTGTTTGGAAGTACGCTTTCAAGTATCATTAGTTTTCCGTTGACAACACAGGGACAGCTTTCGGCTGTGGGTACAATTGTCAGCGCAGGATATGGTTTTATATGTGGTGCTTATATGCCGATTTCCAATTTTGGTTCAGGTCTTCAGAAGGCGCTGTCTTATCTTCCGAGTACATATGCCACTTCATTGATTAAGAATCATATGCTTCA
>OGFM01000061.1_pt1 | contig 96427 bp, 92 predicted proteins | sample 1570871 | NCBI WGS metagenome assembly OGFM01 (sample SAMEA2581957, study PRJEB24529) | metagenome | biome: Human gut stool | place: China | collected 2011
GGCAACTGCGGGCGCGTTGCGGCTGCTATCGACGACAGTTCCCGCGAGCGTCGGGCTTGCGTCGCTCGACGGCGCGGAAATCGGCAAAAGCTCGCGCCTTGTGTTTGTGTACGCCACTCAGGAAAACAACATCGACGCAATCACGAGCCTCGACGGCATTCTTTCGCTGAACGAGGGGCGCGGGCCCGTGGCGGTGCGCCGCGGCAGGGTTTGCGCCGAGCTGAAGCTCGACCCCTCCAAAAAGTTTTCCGTCTACGCGCTCGCGCTCAACGGCGAACGCCGCGGCAAAGTGTCCGCCGAATTTTCGGGCGGCGCTCTCAAGCTCGACATCGACAACGGAGCGTTTGCAAACGGCGCGCCGACTTTCTTTGAAATCGTTTCGGAATAAAATATGTTCAAAAATAGCGTTTTGTGTCCGAAAATAATTTCGGCGTTCGCGGTTTTTTGCGCCTTAGCGCATTGCGGCGCGGCGTTTGCGGCGGAGCGCGACTCGCTGCGAGACTGCGGCGCGAGAATTGCCGTCGCCGCCGATTTCCCGCTTTTGCGCGGCGATGCGGAATCGGCAACCGTCAGGGAGTACAAGTCGAAAGGCGCGGGCGGCAAGACAAGCCATGTGCTGTTTGCCATGCACTTCAACTCCGACCCGTCCGCGTGGGAGGAGATGAAGTTTTCGTTCGTGCCGTCGGAGTCGGGCGTCGTGCGCCTTTCGCTTTCGGGCGTCGAAAAGCGGCGCGGGGCAAGCGTCCGCAAGCTTGCCTCGTACTACGACGACCTGAAAATCGACGGTGCCCCGCACCCCAACGGCGGCTTCGAAAATGGCTTTGCGGGCTTTTCGTTCGCGAACCCCGCGCCGAAAATCGTGTTCGGCTCGAACCGCGCGGCGTCGGGCGGGGCGTGCCTGCGGGCGTGGTCGCGCACCTATACATGCGCGACGCTGAAAGTGGAAAAGGGAAGGCCCTGCGAAATTTCCGTCATGACGCGCCCCGCGGGAGAGCTTCCCGAAATCGAGGACGCTTTTATCGACATTTCCGCAGCCGCAAATTCCTCCGAGAACTCCTTTCCTAAGGCGGGCGCAGTCGCTTTCGACGGAATCAATTTCTGGCTCGCTGGTTCGGACGGCGCGGTGAAAACCCTGCGCTTTCCGCCGAAAAACGGCAAGCCCGCCAAGATTTCGGTGGGCGGCGAAAACAGGGCGGGGCGGTATCTCTACCTCCTCCACCGCATGGACAATTCGGCGTCGAAGCCCGACGCCTACATTGCGTCGGTCATTGTGAAGACCACGGGGAACAAGCCCGTCAAGCGCTTCGTGAAAATCGACAGGGACTGCGGGCGCAAAAACGCCTACGCGCCCGCGCACAACGCAAAGGCGGTGTTCTTCGGCGACGCCGAAAACAAAAGGGACGTTTGGTATTTGTCGCGCTTCGAGACGGGCGGGCTTACCGACGTCGAGGAGATAACTTTCAACACTTGGGCGGACGGCGACTGGTCGATAGCAGCCGCCACGCTTTCCGACACCGACGTTCCGACTTTTGATGTCTGGAAGCCCGCGCCCGACAAGTGGGCGGCGGCGGACATTCCCGCGAAAATGTCGGTGCTCGAAAACTCCGCGCTCGACCTCTCGCGGTTTTTCCCCGACGCCGAGGCGGGGGCGTTCGGCAGGGTTATCGTCTCGCCGCGCGGCACGATGGCGTTCGAAAAAACGCCCGAACGCGACGCGCGTTTCAAGAGCTTCACGATGTCGCTTGCGCCGTTTTTCAGAATAGCCGACATCGACGCCCGCAAGCGTTCGCTCAAAAGCTACGCCGCGCAAATCAGGCGGGCGGGCTACAACTGCGTGCGCATGGAGTTCGAACAGTTCAAGAGCCACTCGGAGCGCAAAAATTTCAAAACCGCGATGGACTGCCTCGACTACTTTTTTTCGGAGCTGAAAAAAAACGGAGTGTATGTCCACCTTGTAATCACTTGGCAGGAGTTGGGCGAGAGGGGCTTCAAAATGGGCGAAATGCGCGACGATTCCAAGCTGCGCTGCCTCTTCGGCGACAAGACCGCGTGGCGGGCGTGGCGGAATGTCGCCGAGCTTCAGCTCAACCACTTCAACCCGTACACGAATCTCGCGTGGAAGGACGACCCGATGTTCTTGCAGGTTGAGCATTTCAACGAGCTTTCCATCGTGCTTTCGCGCCTGAAACGCGGCACGCCGCGCACGCAAAAACTCGTGCTTTCGAAGTGGCGCAAGTGGCTCGAAAAAAAATACGGCACGGTCGAAAAGCTCAACGAATCGTGGAACAGAAAGGGCTTTGTGTACAACAGCGGCACGTTCGACTACGCCGATTTTTCCGAAGTCGGCGAGCCGTTCGTGAAAAATCCCGACTGGCAGGAGTTCGCGCTCGACCGCAAAACACGCTTCCTCAAATTCTGCAACAAAACCGTCCGCGAAACCGGCTACAAGGGGATAATCGCGAGCGAGAACGTGGCGTCGTCGCCCGCGCAGAATGTCCCGCGCGGCGAAATGTTCGAGTCCATAATTTCCAACACATACTTCGCGCACCCCACGGGGCTTAACACAAAGGACGCCGCGACGCGCCAGAACAGCTGCATAGGCGACGCCTTCCCGAACCTCGGCTCCGTGCTCTCGCGCCGCTTCGCCGACAGGCCGATAGGCATTACCGAATTCAACCACTGCTGGTGGAACATGCGAAGATACGAGGTTCTGGGCACGTTCGCGCCGTACGCCGCGTTCCAGAACATGTCGATGCTGACAATCCACGAGGACATTGTTCCGTCCGACGTGAACGGGCTGCTGCCGCCGCATTTGAAGCTCAACCCGTTCAGAATCTGCCGCTCGCCGATTGTGAGGGCGTCGGAACTGCTCTCTGCGTGCTTCTTCGTGCGCGGCGACGTCGCGCGGGCTAAGTCGCGCGTGGACATGGTTATGGCGGGCGAGTATTTCGAAAAGAATCCGATAGAGTCGCAAAAGGCGGTCAACAGCGAGCAGATGAAAGTTGCGCTGCTCACGGGTTTTGCCGTTGACTGCGGCGGGGCGCGTCCCGACTCGTTGAAGAGCCTTGCGCCCAAGCCCGCCGACATGCGCATGCCGCCGATTGGCAGCTCCGACACAATCATGGAGGCGTGGTTTCAGGACGTAGTGCCGAACGCCGACGGCGGCGGCTTCGACCTGCGCGGATTCGTCGCAAAAATGCGCGAAAATAAAATCCTGCCCGCTGGCAATTCCACCGACATTTCGCGCGGAATTTTCCAGACCGACACGGGCGAAATCACGATGAACGTTCCCGAAAAGAGCCTGAAAATTTCGACGCCGAAATCGCAGCTGCTCGTTTCCGAAAGCGGCGTCGGCGCGGACTTGGGAAATTTGAAAGTGCTGTCGTCGTCCGTTCCCGCGGCGGTCGCGGCGGCGTCGCTCGACGGTCTCGATTTGGGCAAAAGCCGCCGCATTGTCCTAATCTACGCGACCGCCGAGGCGAACACGGACATGAAAACCTCGTTCGATTTTCTGCGCATGCTCGACTCCGGCAAAGCCCCGATTCTCCTGAAAACGGGAACGCTCAAAGCCGAGCTGAAACTCGATCCGACCGCGAAATACGCCGTCTATCCGCTTTCGCTCGACGGCGCAAGGCGCGCGCCGATTCCCGCGAAATCCGCAAACGGAGTCTTGAAGCTCGAAATAGACACTTCCGGGCTTCAGCACGGCGCGACTACGCTTTTCGAAATAGCGGCCGTAGGAAACTAAGTCCGCCGACGTCCGAAAAAAACGCGCCGCAAATTTAAAAATACGGCGCGTTTTTTTTGCGGCAAATTTATTCGAAAACCGCGAGCGGAAATTCCGACGGCGTGGATTCTATTTTCGCCTTCGCCGCGGAATTGGTAAGCCGCGCGTCGGCTTCGGGAGAGTCGGGGTCGTCGAAGTCGTCCACGATTACGCCTATTCCCATTACGGCGTTGGCGGCGAGCTTTTGCGGAAGCATTGCGGTGGCTTCGAATTCGAGTTCGAGCATGTATCCGCCGTCCGTCTTCCTGTACGCGCCCCTGACGTCGTCGGCGAACGTGTGCACTTTCGCGCCGAGAATGCCGAGCGTAAGCTGCACGTCGGGCACGGACAGCCTGTAAACTTTCGCTTCGTCCGAGCCTTTCGTCTTCCAGATTTTGAAGTGCCAGTCGTCCGCGCCGAGCCGCCGCTCTTCGGGCGTGTCGGCAGCGTCGGCAAGGGTATCGAAAATAATCTCGACGGCGTCGGCGCGCGCTCCCGCGTCGGCGGAGTCGCCGTCTGCTTCGAGGAATTTGTCGTCGCGCACAAAGACTGCAATCCGCAGTTTGTCGGCGTCGCGCAGAATTTTGTAGCGCGCTGAAAACTGCTCCGCCGTCGGGTTGATTCCCCTGCTCCACAGCTTTTCCGAGCGTCTTATGTTGTCGAGGCTTATCGGCGGAACGCCCTCCCATTTGTCCCAGTTTTTGCCGATTTCGCCGAAATCTTCGCGCGTGTTTTTTACGAGGAGTGCGCGGAAGCTTTTTGCGTAGGTGAAGTCGCGCTTTACGGGCGAGGCGAGCGAGAGCGAAATTTTTTCGGCGAACTTTTTTATCGCGGTATCGGTTATTTTTGCGGGCGCGGAAAAGACGAATTTCCGCGAGTCGTTTTCGGCAATCGCAAAGTTTTGGGAATCGCCGCGAAGCCCGATTTTCCCGCGCATTTCGGCGGTGTAGGGGTTGCCCGCCGAGACCGAAAATTTGCCCGCCGAAACCGGCGCAAACTTTACCTTCGGCAAAATCGGCGCGTTCGATTTCCACTTTGCCGACTTCAACGCCGCCGCCAGTTCGCCCGCGCTTGCCGCCCGCAGGAATACGGGGAAAATCGAGAGCCGCAGCCGGTCGGAGCCGTCGGCGTTTTTGTCGAAGCTTCTTTCATGCCCCATGATGTCGAAAAGCTCCGTTCCGCGCGGCGCGGCAAACGACATTTCGGGCGGGCGCATTGTTCCCCTGTCGAACTCCTTTTTGCACGCCCAGATTGCGGCAACCGCCTTGCCCGCGCCGTCGTCGAATACAAAACAGCGCGTGTCGGCAAAGAGCTTCAATTCGAAGAGAAAATCCGACTCTCCCAGAAGATTGCCGAGCGTGTTCGGCACAATGTGGTACGCGTAGGGCGAAAGCGTCGCGTCCATCTGCGACACCCCGTAGTTGGAGGCGTTCATCGATTTTATGTTCGCGTACTTCAAGCCCACAAGCCAAGTCCGTGCGCGCAGGGCGGTCGCAAGCCTTTCGCCGTGCCCGATGTCGTAGGTGTACGGAAGCACGCCGCGCAGGGGTTTTGCCCACCGCTCCAAATCGGTTATAAACGGCACGTCGTAGCAGTGTACGGGCAGCCAGTGCATGCCCTCCGGCGAGTAGACGTCGATGTTTTCGTAGCCATGTTTTTTGAAGACGGCAAAGAGGCTTTCGTAGTTTTCGTCAAGGGTGGGGCGCGGATATTCTGGCGCACCGCGGTAGATGTGCGCTCCCGCGCAGTCGTATTTTATCCCGCGTTTGCGGGTTTCTTCGAGGAGTCTGTCGAAGAACGTTATTCTGTCGTCGCGGGCGAGGGTGGACGTAATGCTTGTGGAGAGCCGCGCCGACTGCGGAGAAATTCTTTGCGCAGACAAAATCGAGCGTGCGCTTTTCCTTGAAGTCTGCCTGCGATTCGAAAAGCGGGGCATCGTAAATCGGGGGCGGCGTCTCCTTTGAGCACGCGCAGAAAATTTGCGCGGCGGCGAAAAGAATTGCGGGCAGTTGCAGGGGCTTCGGTGTGCTCATAAACGGAAGCAAACCCGAAAAATTCCGTTATGTCAATCGAATGAGGCACGGCGGGCGGGCGCAAAAAAACTTCGCGCCGAATATACCGCGCGAAGTTTTTCCCCAAAACCGAAAGCGTTAGTTGCCTATTTTCGCTTTTATCAACAAAGGAAAGTGATCCGAAAGCCATACGCCGTTCTGGTTGTCGGCAAGAACTCCAAACTTCAATACATTTACATCTCCCGAAACGAAAATCCAATCTATCCAATTCGTCCAATCCGTTCCCTTCCCTGTGTACCAATAATTGTCGGTAAATTTTGGTCCGTAAAACGGAGTCTTGGAAATTTTACGAGCATCGTGCATATATCCCGAAGCCTGTATCACGCCAATGGCTTGCGTCGTCGGATTGGAGTTTAAATCTCCCATCGCAAAGAACGTGCCGTCTCCCGCTATTTCCCTTATCTTTTTTACAAGCAATTTCGCCGACTCCAAGCGGATATTCTCTCCTATGTGGTGGAAGTGCATATTGAAAAAGTGGAAAGTTTTTCCCGTCTTTTTGTCCAAGAATTTCCCCCAGTTGCAGTTGCGGGGATACGCCGCACCCCAACCGCGGGATTCCTTCTCGGGCGTGTCCGAAAACCAAAATACTCCGCTTTCGAGAAGGTCGAATCTGTCCTTCCTATAAATGATTACGTTGTTGTGGTTGACTTTTCCCTTCGCCTCGGCGGACGGTGTAGTGGGCACGCCGAATATCGCGTATTCCTCCATCTTCCTCATATCGTCCACCTGATTCTTGTAAAGCTCCTGCGTGCCGCAAATGTCGACTTCGTTGTAGCGCAAAAAGTCCTTTATTAGCGGGCAGCGTTTTTCCCAAGTACAGGAACCGTCTCTGACTTCGCATTCCCTTCCCTTATCGTCCTTGTAGGTCTTGGTTATCCTGCCGTCGTTCTTGCAGTCAAACCTCATATTGAACTGGCATATATTGATATCCGCATTCCTGCCTTCCCCTTCAGGCGTCGCACAACCTAAAAAAGAAATCGACACCACGCCTGCCATCAGTCCGAAAAATAATTTTCTCAAAGTTATTCTCATAATTTTAAACTCCATTTCAGTAGTAGAACAAATGAATTGGTCTTTTTCAAGTTAAAAACGATGTTTCGTTGAAAAAAGGACGGATTCGAAAGGGATAATTGATTTACCAAAGAGAAAGGCAAATCAAACAGGTAAGATTCTTCATATTACCGTTTGAAAGCGAAATACGGCGAATGGAATCCGAGAATGTTGGGAGTTCGCGAGTCCGAACGTTGGAAACGCATAACAACCAAGCAGATGTCCGACATAACAATGCCGACAACACCAACTCGAAGAGCCACGGAGAACGGGCAAACATAAAGCTTCAACATTGCCGAAATATTGCGCGGCAGCGACAGCCTAACTATCTGTTCAGCCCCAGCAAAAATTCCACGTTCGTCCGCACCTTTTTGAGCCGCTGGACGAGCATTTCCATGGCGTCGGTTGCGGGCACGCCTTTCATTGCGCGGCGAAGGGCGTAGATTTTCGACATTTCGTCGGGGTGGTAGAGCAGTTCCTCCTTGCGCGTTCCGCTCTTTTCGATGTTGATTGCGGGGAAAATGCGCTTGTCGGAAAGGGCGCGGTCGAGGTGCAGTTCCAAGTTGCCAGTTCCCTTGAATTCCTCGAAGATGACTTCGTCCATTTTGCTCCCCGTTTCTACGAGCGCGGTTCCGATGATTGTAAGCGACCCTCCGCCTTCGATGTTCCTTGCCGAGCCGAAGAATTTTTTCGGCTTTTGCAGGGCGTTCGCCTCTACGCCGCCCGACATTGTGCGCCCGCCGTTGGGCATGAGAGCGTTGTACGCTCTCGCGAGCCTTGTGATTGAGTCGAGCAGAATCACGACGTCAAGACCGCGTTCGACCATTCGGCGCGCGCGGCTTACGACCATTTCCGCCGCGTGGACGTGGCTCGACGCCTCTTCGTCGAAAGTGGACGCCACAACTTCCGCGTCCACGTTTCGCTTGAAGTCGGTCACTTCTTCGGGGCGTTCGTCAACGAGCAGTATTATGAGGTGCGCGTCGGGCGCGTTGCGGCGTATCGACTTCGCCATTCCCTGCATGAGCACGGTTTTTCCCGTGCGCGGCGGCGCGACGATTAGCGCGCGCTGTCCGAAGCCGATTGGCGTCAGCAAATCGACCGCGCGCATCGAGAGGTTTTCCGGCTCGCCCGTCGATTCCAAAATGATTCTGCGCGTGGGGTAGTAGGGCGTGAGGTCTGTGAACGGAACAATGTTTTTCGCCTTTTCGGGGTCGCCGTCCATTACGGAAGTGATTGCCACGGCAATCGGGCAGTTTTCGCGCCCGAATTCGCGCGGCGGCATTGCGAGCGCGCCGACGGTGTGCCCGCGTTTCAGCCCGTATTTGTCCACGAACATTTGCGGAACGTACACCGAGTTCCTGCCGAGCCTGTAATTTTCCGAAGCGAACGTTATCGCGCCGCCGAAGCCGTCCTCGAACACGTCGAGAGTGCCGCGCACGCGCACGAGCTTTTTGAGCGCGAACGCGTATTTGAAGTAGTCCGCAAGAAGCTCCGCCTTGCCGATTCCCGCGCGGCAGGGAACCCCGAGTTCCGCGAATTTTTCGCGGATTTCGCGAATCCCCAATTTCAATATTTCGCCGAAGTCTCCGAGCGACTCTATCGCGCCGCAGCCGTCGATTTCGAGCGTCGTGCCCTCCGAAAATTCCGCCGCTTCCCCTCCGCTTTGCGCCGCGGAGTCCGCGCCGTTTTCGGCGGCGGTTTGCGGTTTTTCCGCGTCGCCCACCGCTTTTTCGAGGCCGTATTTTTTCACGGCGGAGTCGTTGGCGTTTACCATCAGCTCCCAATAATTCATGTCGGCAACGCTCTTTTTTGCGGGTTCTTCCGTGGCGGGCGTCGCGTCTGATTCGGGCGAAGCGGCTTGCGATGAGTTCGCGTCTCCGTTCTCTGGTTGCGTTTCCGATTGCGCTTCGGTTTGCGCCGCGTTTGCGTCAACCGCGGCTTCCGTTTCCGTTGCGGATTCCGCCTGTTCCCGCGCTTGATGTTCGGCGTCGGGCGTTTCGGACGGGTTTACGGGAATCGCCGTTTCGAAAGATTCGGGGAAGGGCGGCATTCCGAAAAACACCTGCGCGAGCCAGTTTTTAAGCGCGGCTTCGTTTCTGAGCGCGAACCATTCGGGGAGGTCGGCGGGGTTTATGAAATCGGACTCGCCATTTTGCGACCAGCGCGGCTTTTTCTGCTTTTGCTGTTTCTGCTGCTGGCGGTTGTCGTTGCGGTTGTCGCGCCGCTGTTGCTGGTTTTGCCCGCGTTCCGCGCCCTGCTGGCGGTTGTTGTTTTGCTGGCGGTTTTGCCTGTCGTTGCGGTTGTCGTTGGCGCGCCTGTTGTTTTGGTTGCGGTCGTTGTTGCGGTTGTCGCGCCGCTGTTGCTGCTGGTTTTGGCGGTTGTTGAAGCGGTTAAAATTTTTGTCGCGCGGGTTGCGGCGGTTTTGGGCGTCGCGCGGTTCGTCGTCGTCTGCGGCGTTTTCGTACTCGCGGGCTTCGGCTATTCTGCGCTCGGCGTCGGAGTCGTTGCGGTAGGCGTCGGGGTCGAGGTCTTCGTCTGTCGTGGAAAACGACGTCGGAATTTCGTCGTCGCCGCCGTCCGCGCTGTTTTCGGATTCCGTCGAATCCGCGCCGCTTGCCGTGTAGGCGAAGTCGTCCGACCTGTCGGAGTGCACGAAAATTTCGGACTCGTCGTTGCCGCCGTCCTCCGCGCGTTCGGGTTCTTCCGATTGCGTAGGGGCGGGGGTGTCGCGCCAAGTAGGCCCGTCGGCGCGGGGGATTTTTGCGCCGCGACCCGCGCCAGACTTTCTCTTCCGCACTTCGCTGTCGAGCGTTTCGTCGAGCGATTTCGACTGCTGGTTTTGCGCGTCCGCCGCGTTTTGTTCGCCGCCTTGAAATTCGGGAAGCTCCGCCTGCGTTGCGGATTCCGCCGTTTCGCCGTCGCGGATTTTCCTCGGCCTGCCGCGTTTTTTTGCGGGCTTTTCGGCGTCGGCGATTTCGGGATTCTTGGGTTTTCTGCCGCGTTTCTTTGCGGGTTCAACGGGTAAATTTTGTTCTTCTTCGTCCATTATGGATTTTTATTTAAACGTGATAGGACAAGCTCTGCCTGCCGTTTTAAAAATGCGGTGTCGCTTTCGTTGAAAAGCACGATGTCGGCGAGTTTTGACTTTTGTTCGGGCGGCATTTGGAATGCGTCGCGCCGCGCTATTTGTTCGTCCGACATTCCCCTGTTCGACAGGCGGAATTTCCGCAGTGGTTCGCTACAAAAAACAGTAATGCAGAAATCGAATTTCTTTTCAAGTTTTTTCTCGAAAAGTAGCGGCACTTCCACCACCGCGATTTTCCCGTCGGGTAGTTTTTCCGCCGCCGCCCGCCATTCCCTTTCGATTGCGGGGTGTATTGCGCGCTCGATTTTCGCGAGCTTTGCGGCGTCGGAAAAAACCGCCTTTGCAATTTCCGCGCGGTTCGGTTTGCCGTCGGCTCCGTATGCGCGTTCGCCGACCGCGCGTTTGACCGCCGCGACCACTTCGGGGTTGTTTTCGAGAGCGGCGTGCGCGAGTTTGTCGGCGTCGAGCACTTCCGCACCGAGTTCGGCGAAAGCCTGCGCCGCCGCCGATTTCCCGCAGCCCATTCCGCCCGTCAATGCTATTGTAGTTGCCATTGTTTTTGTTTCGGAAAGCGTTTTTATTCGGATTGAGCCCATGCGGACTGCGCGTTTTCTGCGTCCGTTTTTTCTCCGCGCATGCTGTCCGCGCGGTTCGCCCGTTGCCCGCATTTTTGCGGTAGCGCGGGCGCGGAGTTGAGGCTACTGCTTGTGCGCCGCCTTTTGGGCTTTGAGGAAGTCGCGCGTTTCGCGGCGGAGCTTTTTGAGCTTCGGCTCTATCTTGAAAAGCTGGCGCGGTTTGAGCCTGTCGATAAAGCAGATTCCGTTGAGGTGGTCGAATTCGTGCTGGACGCACCGCGCAAAAAGCCCTTCGCACACGAGTTCGTGGGGAATTCCCTTCGTGTCGAAATATTTCATCTTAACGATTTCGCTGCGCTCCACTTCCGCGAAAATTCCGGGGAACGACAGGCAGCCCTCTTCGGCGATTTCCACATACTCGCCTATTTCCTCGACTTCGGGGTTGACCGCAACGAGCGGCATTGCAAGGTCGAGCGGCAGTTCCTTGCCGTCGAGCTTGAAGCGGCAGGGGGCGTCGGGGTCTGCGCGGCGGCGCATGTCTATTGCGAACGCGCGTTTGCCGACGTCTATTTGCGGCGCGGCAAGCCCCAGACCGTTTTCTTCGTAGAGGGTTTCGACCAAGTCGCGCCCAAGCTCCTCGACCGATTCGTCGAAGTTTTCGATTTTCGCCGCCTTAGCTTTGAGGACGGGTTCGCCGAATTTTGTGAGGCGCCTCAGCATTGCTATTCCTTGTCCTGCCGCTCCTCGCGCGGGACTTTTCCGTTTGTGCGCAGCACAAGCACGGGCTCTTTTGTCTTCACCCAGATTTTGTGCTCTTTGTAGAGTTTTGCCGAGCCGAACTCGCAGGCTTCGGCGATTGTCTTAATGGGCATGCGCCTGCCTTTCGGGGTCAGGTTGAAGTCGTAGACGCCCTTGTGGAGTTTTTCGAGAGCCTCCATCGGGGCGGCGTCTTCGGGAATCTGGACTACCCAGCCCTGATATTCGAAGCCCGTTTCGCCGATTTTTCCGTAGGGGTCGTTCACAACGATTACAAATTGTTTTTTTACGGCGGGCTCTTTTTCGCCGTCATTGTCCTTCTGTTTGGATTCGAATTTCAAATCCTCCATAATTTGCGATATTTTGCGGGCGTCCAAATCCGCCCGTTGGAGAATCATCTGCACCAGTTCAATGTCTACTTTTGCCATGGTTGCAAAGGTAAGTCTATCGGCGCGGGTTTGTCAACATTTTCGGGCGGGCATGCGCCGATTGCCGCCCGCGTGCGCAAATATGGCTTGCTTTTCGTTGAAAGAAGTCTAAGCCCTAATATCCGAATATTATTACGCGGTCGGAAAGTCGGGCGTTTTCAGGCTTTGATTCAGCCGCGGCACGGAAATTCGGATTTATTATGAATTGGCTATCGACTCTGTTTTTCGGAACGGGAATCGCGCACAGCGTTCTCGTTCTTGCTATCGTCATTGCGCTCGGCGTGGTTTTTGGCAAGGTGAAGGTGGCGGGCATTTCGCTCGGCATCACTTGGATTTTGTTCGTGGGAATCGCGTTCGGACACTTCAAAATGGGTATCGAACCCAATACCCTTCACTTTATCAAGGAGTTCGGGCTGATTTTGTTCATTTATTCGATAGGCTTGCAGGTCGGCCCCGGTTTCTTTTCGTCGTTTAAAAAGACGGGTCTGCGGCTCAACTCCATTGCCATGGGCGTCGTCTTCATGGGCGTGATTACAACGTGCGTGGTCTCGTTCGTCTTCGACATGCCGATGTCCACGATGGTCGGCATTCTGTCGGGCGCGGTGACCAACACCCCCGGCCTCGGCGCGGCGTCGCAAACTTACTTCGACATCTTCGGAAAGGACGACCCCACAATCTCCCTCGGCTACGCCGTCGCCTACCCGCTCGGCGTAATCGGCGTAATTTCCTCCATGATTATCATCAAGGCGGTTTTCAGGATTTCATTCGAGCGCGAAATGAAGGAAATCGAAGTCCGCAGCGGCTCAAAAGAGGGCGCGATGAGGATTTCCATTGTCATGGCGAACCCCTCGCTCTTCGGCAAAAAGGTTGACGACGTAGTGCGCCTTGCCGCAAAGCGTTTCGTGATTTCGCGCGTTTGCGACCGCGACGGACACATCGAAGTTGCGTGCGCCGAAACCGTCCTGCGCGAGGGCGACAAAATCCTCGTGGTTTGCGACCACAAAGACGCCGACTTCCTCGGCGCGTTCCTCGGCGAGAGAATCGACATGGAGTGGCAGAAGCTCGATTCGGGGCTTGAAGCGCGCCGCATAATGATTACAAACCACGACGTCAACGGCAAGACGCTCGGCAAGCTTGGGCTTTTCGGCGGATTCTCGTTCAACATCACGCGCGTGAACCGCGCGGGTATCGACCTCGTAGCCCACCCCGACTTGCAGTTGCAGGTTGGCGACCGCGTGACGGTCGTAGGCTCGTCGGCGGCGATTGCAAACGTCGAAAAGGTGCTCGGCAACTCCCTCCTGAAACTCAGACAGCCCAACCTTTTCCCGATTTTTCTCGGAATTTTCCTCGGTGTGTTCCTGGGCTCGATTCCGTTTTCGTTCCCCGGGATTCCGCAACCCGTGAAGCTCGGCTTGGCGGGCGGCCCGCTTGTGGTCTCCATTCTTTTGAGCCGCTTCGGTTCGCGCTTCAAAATGGTGACGTTTACGACGGTCAGCGCAAGCTTGATGTTGCGCGAAGTCGGTATTGCGCTCTTCTTGGCGGGGGTCGGCATAGGCGCGGGCGACCAGTTCGTTTCGACCATTCTCAACGGCGGCTACAAGTGGATTGGCTACGGCTTCATAATCACGATGGTGCCGATGTTGACGATGGGCGTCTTGGGGCGCATTTTGTTGAAGGTTGACTACTTTACGCTTATCGGCGTTTTGGCTGGCAGCACAACGAACCCGCCCGCGCTGGCGTACTCGAACGCGACAAGCGGCAACGACATGCCCGCGGTAGGCTACGCAACAGTCTATCCGCTGACAATGTTCATGAGAGTATTAACAGCGCAACTACTGATTATATTCGCCAGCTAAGAACGGCGCGTTATAGCACCGTTGATGCGGCGTTTCCCCGCACTTGCGGACTGCTCGCGTACAATAGTACGCCACGCACCCCGCAATCGCGTGAAAGCCACCGCCTGAACGGCACTCTAACGCGCCTAAAATTACAGCGCACGGCGCGGAAGATTTTTAGAATGCGTTGGGAGAAAAGTAGAGTAGGGCGTTTCGCACAGCTGCCTTTTGTTAACGGATAGCTCGCGCACCGCAAGCGCGTGAAAGCCACCGCCTGAACGGCACTTTGACGCCCCTAAAAATCAGCGCTAACGCACGAAGACGGCGCGTGAAAGCACTTCCCTAAGGGCGTTTCCCTGTACGCGTAGACCGCTCGCGTACGATAAGTACGCCACGCGCCCTCCGCGCACAGGAAAGCCACCCTTATGAAAGCACTTTGACGCGCCTAACAAGTGAGTGCTAACGCACAAAGTTTTTTAGGTCGTTTGGGGATAAAAGTTGGGGTGATTGGTTTGCGGAGATTCCAAGTTTGCGGATTCCCGTTTTTTTCGCGCAAAGCGCGTCTATTTTTATTTGTTTTTTGCCGATAAAAATTTTCTCCAATGTAAGTAATTGCCAACGACAATACGGACTTAACGGGAAAAGGCGCGGTTATAGCCGCGCCGAATTATCACAGAAAGGAACGAAGTTCCGACCGGCGCGGCTCGCCTGTGGGGGTGGAGGCGGAGAAATTTTGCAAAGCAAAATCCGCCTCATGGGGGCAAAGCCCCCATCTGCGCCGTACAGGCTGCAGCCTGTGAACTTGACTACTTATTTTGGTGTCTTATAATGGATTGAGATTTTAAAGAAAGGATAGAAATGAAAGAGAGAGCCATGTTTGTAGCGGCGGCGTTTTTTGCGTCGTGCCCGTTTGTTTTTGCCGATTTTGTTTCGGACGTCGAGGACGTCCGTGCGCGGAATTGGAGCGCGTCCGTTTCGTTCAACGAGGCGGTAAATTCGGCGTCGTCGTATTTTTCGCTGATGAACAAAATGCGCGACAGCTCGCAACAGATACTCGACGACGCCAATTCGGTTTCGCAAAATTCGGCGTCCGCGCTCGCGAACTTGGAGTCTTTGGAGGGCGGCTTTTCGGCGTTCAAGACGTCGTTCGAGGCAAACGTGCGCAACTGCGACGTTTCGGCAAAGTCGCTCGACGCCGCGTTCAAAAACCTGCCGCTGGGGCGTGAGCGCATCGACCGAATCCGCAAACTCGTCGGCGAAACGCGCAAGAGCGTCTCGCAAAACGCGGGGGGCAATTTTCAGGACAAACGCTATTTCGACTCCGTCGCCTCGCGCTTCGATTCGGCTGTGAACGCGCTGGCATCGGCGCAGGCTTGGGCGTCGCGCGTGTCGGTCATGGCGTCGGTAAACGCGCCGCGCGTTGAGGGAATAAAATCGACCCTTTCGGCGGCGAAAGACTACATCTCGAAGACCTCGGAGGCGGAGTCCAAAAACGCAAAATCCGCAAAGGAAGTTTCCGAGACCGTGTCGAAGTTCGCGGAGGAGTTCGGCGCGGCTCTTTCGCGCTACGAAGACTTGGGCGAAATCTGCCAAGACGCGCGTTCGCTCGCGCTTTCGGCGGCGTTCAAAACAAACGCGTTCGTGCTCAACACTCTTTCGAAGTCGGAAAAGTACGGGAGGGAGATTTTCGCGCAGGCGGAAGCCGTAAACCTTTCGTCAATGCCGTCGTACTACCGACCGAGCCTTTCTAAAAAGCAAGAATCCGCCGTAATTTCGGCGAGGAAGGCGAAGTCGGCGCAACCTTTGTATGCCGAATGCGCGTTGGCAGACGGCGGGGCGGGCGTTGCGTCGCGCGCGAACTTCGCGGTCGGCGCAGCTTCCGCTCCCGACAAGAGCAAAGTCCGCGCGGAAATAGTCTCCGCCTGCGCCGAAATCGAATTCGTTTCCGCGGAGCTTCGCGCTGCGGCGGAAACGCTCAACCAGATTGCCTCCTCCGCGGAGGCTTCGCTTTCGGCAATCTCGAACTTGGAGGGCGGGGCGTCGAAAATTTTGCGCTCGTCGATAGACGCGTACGCGCGGTCTCAGACTCTATCGACCGACATTCTTCTGCTCGGCATAAACATCAAGACGTTTACCGCGCAGAACAAAATTTCGTCCGCAAAAATGGGCGAACTTTTCGCCGCGTCGAAGTCGGAATTCGAAAAGGCGAAGCGCGGCGCGGAGGCAATCGAGTCGAAACTCGCCGAGCTCTCAAAAGAGGTTAAATAGCCCGATATGCGCCAGCTCTTTCGGCTATTCGCCGCCGCCGCGGCTCTTTCCGCGTCCGTTTTTGCCTTCGCCGAAACGGGCGATTCGCGCATAGCGGACGCGGGCGCGAAAATACTTTTGACCCGCGCCGAACGCGGCGATACCGACTCGAAAATGTCGGTCGCCCTCAGCTACGCGCAGGGCGAAAAGGGATTCCCCAAAGACGCCGCGTCCGCCGCGAAATGGTTTTTGTCGGCGGCGGACGACGGCAACGCCTACGCGCAGAATTTTGCGGCGTCGGCGTACGCAAAAGGCGAGGGCGTGCCGAAAGACGAACGCCTCGCCGCGGAGTGGTGGAAAAAGGCGGCGGACGCGGGCTATCCCGAGGCGATGTTCAACTTAGCGGCATGCCACTCAAAGGGCTTCGGTGTGCCGAAAGACTACAAGGCGGCTGTCGAGTGGTGGGTCAAGGCGGCAGAGGCGGGGCACGCCGCCGCGCAGTTCAATGTCGCCGCGCTTTGCATAAACGGGAGCTATCTCGAAAAATCGCTTCCGCGCGGAATCGGCTGGCTGAAAAAGTCGGCGGAGGGCGGCAACAGGGACGCCCAAACCGCGCTTGCGGGATACTACTATCACGGCGTCGGCGTGAACGCCTCGAAGACCGAGGCGGCGCGGCTGTGGAAGTCGGCGGCGGACGCGGGCGACTTGTTCGCGCAGAAAAATCTCGCCCTGATGTACCTGCGCGGCGACGGCATTCCCGCCGACAAAAAGGCGTTTGTTAAATACACGCTTCTTGCCGCCGAAAACGGGGACGTCGATTCCCTCTACAACATGGGCGTTGTTTTCGAGACGGGCGACGGAGTGGAGAGGGACACCGAACGCGCGTCGGAGTATTACCGCCGCGCCGCCGCAAAGGGGCACGCCGAGGCGGTGAAGCGTCTTGAACGCAAATAGCGGGCGGCGTCAACCCAGCGGCGTCAACCCAGCGGCGTCCGCATTCCGTATCCGCCTTTGCGCAAGCTTTGAATTGCGCGTTCCGCCGGGTCTTTGCGCCGACATTCCCGACCCGTCCGAGCGTTCGATAGCGCGCCCTTATAGTCCGCCCGCCATGCGTGCGCGCATGGCGCGGACACAATTCCCGCAGTGCACATTTGCAAGAATCATGCATTTTTGCAGGTTGAACGTTTTGGCTAAAAAAACGGCGCGGATTAAAAACCCGCGCCGAAATATCATATTTTCGGAATTTTATTTGTCCTTGAATTTCGCCACAAGCTCGTTGATTGTGGCTTTCGCGTCGCCGTAAATCATGCGGGTGTTGGGGCGGAAGAACAGGCTGTTTTCGAGTCCGGAGAAGCCCGCGCCCTTGCCGCGTTTGAGCGCGAAGACGGTCTTCGCCTTGTACGCCTCGATAATCGGCATTCCGTAAATCGGGCTGCCCTTGTCCTCGGCGGCGGCGGGGTTTACGACGTCGTTCGCGCCGATGACGATTGCCACGTCGGCGGTTTCGAGAATCCTGTTTGCCTCGTCCATTTCTTTGAGCTGTTCGTAGGGAACGTCGGCTTCGGCGAGGAGCACGTTCATGTGCCCCGGCATGCGCCCCGCGACTGGGTGGATTGCGAACGCAACCTCCGCGCCGTTGTTTTCGAGAATTTCGGCAAGCTCCTTGACTGCGTGCTGCGCCTGCGCGACCGCCATTCCGTATCCGGGAATGAACACCACGTTCTGCGCGGCTTCGAGCACAAAGTACGCGTCGTCAACCGAAATGGGCTTCATTTCGCCCTCCACTTTTTGCGACTTCGAGCCGCCCGAGCCGAAGCCCGAGAACAGCACGTTTCCGAGCGTCCTGTTCATCGACTTGCACATTATCACCGTGAGAATGATTCCGCTTGCGCCCACAAGGCAGCCCGCGACGATGAGCACGTTGTTGCTGATGACAAAGCCCGCCGCCGACGCCGCCAAGCCCGAGAGCGAATTGAGTAGCGAAATCACAACGGGCATGTCGCCGCCGCCAATCGGCATTACCGCCGCAAAGCCGAGCAGCAGCGAGAGCAGAACCGCCGCGAGCATTGCCGCGAAGCCGAGCTGGAAGTCTCCCGAAACCGTGAGAACCGCCGCCGCCGCGAGCGTGAGAACCGCAAGAGCTGCGTTGAGCGCCTTCTGCCCCGCGAAGGTTTTTGCCTTGCCCGATATTTTGCCCGAAAGCTTGCCCCACGCGTAGACCGAGCCCGTGAACGTTATGCCGCCGATTGCGATTGTCGCGGCGATTGCGAATTTCGAGAACGTGTCGGGCATGTGCGCGTCGCCCTGAACCATGTCGAAGTAGTATTCCGCGACGGCTACAAGCAGGCTTGCGAGGCCTCCGAAGCCGTTGAGAAGCGCGACCATTTCTGGCATGGAGGTCATCTTGACGCGCTTTGCCATCACCGCGCCGACGAGCCCGCCGAACAGCAGCCCGCCCGCGAGCAGACCCCACGAGAGCGGGTCGTTGCAGTCGAGAATTTTTTTGTCGAAAAGCGTGATTACGACCGCCACCAGCATGCCGACCGCAGAAACAAGGTTGCCCCTGCGCGCCGTTTCCGCCTTGCCGAGCATTTTAATGCCGATAATGAACAGAATCGACGCAAGAATATAAACGAAATTTACGATAGCAGGATTCATCTTATTTGCCCTTCTTTTTGAACATCGCAAGCATTCTGTCGGTGACCATGTAGCCGCCGACCACGTTGATTGCCGCAAGCACCAGCGCGAAGAGACCGAGGATAGTAGCCGCGAGACTTCCCTCCGTTCCCGCCGTGGAAATCATCGCGCCCACGATTGTGATGCCGCTGATTGCGTTCGAGCCGCTCATGAGCGGCGTGTGGAGCTGGCTGGGCACTTTCGAGATTAGTTCGAATCCCAAAAACGCCGCGAGCGTAAATATGAACAGAAGCAGAATTATTTCCATTGTATTCCTTTTATTTGAAGCGTTCGTCGGCGATTTGTCCGTTGCGCGCCACGACCGACGCCTTCATAATCGGGTCGTCGAAATTCGGCGCGAAAGAGCCTTCTGGCGAGAAGTGCGAAATGTAGTTGAAGACGTTTGCGCTGTACATCTGGCTTGCGGTTGCGGGCACGGAGGCTTCGAGGCAGGTGTCGCCTATGATGCTCACTCCGTTGGGGGTGATTACTATTTCGTCGGGCTTCGAGCCTTCGACATTGCCGCCGCTTTCGACCGCCATGTCCACGATTACGCTGCCGGCTTTCATTCCCATCACCATTTCCGCGGTGATGATGCGCGGTGCCTTTCTGCCGAAAAGTTTTGCGGTTGTAATTATCACGTCCGACTGCGCGCAGACTTTCGCCATGCCCTTGCGTTGAAGCTCGATTTGCTCCGGCGTAAGCTCCTTTGCGTAGCCCTGCGCTGTCTGCCCCGTTTCGCCGAGGTCGATTTTCACGAACTTTGCGCCGAGGCTCTTTACCTGCTCTTCGACGACGGGGCGCGTATCGAAAGCGTCAACCCTCGCGCCGAGACGCTTTGCGGTTGCGATTGCCTGCAAGCCCGCGACGCCCACGCCGACTATGAAGAATTTGAGCGGGGAAATAGTGCCAGCGGGAGTCATCATCATCGGGAGGATTTTTTTGAGCGCGTTCGCCGCCTTGATTACCGAGACGTAGCCCGCGAGGTTCGACTGCGAGCTGAGAACGTCCATTTTCTGGGCGATTGTGCTGCGGGGAATCATTTCGAAACTCGCCGCGGTAATGCCCGCGTCGGCGAAAGTTTTAATAAGCTCCTTTTCGTTGAACGGGTCGAGTAGGCTGAGGTAGAACGCGCCGCGCTTGAAATCGGCAATTCTTTCCTTTTCGGGTTTTCTGACTGCGGCGATGAAGTCGGCATTTTTTGCGAAGTCGGCGTCAACGATGTTTGCGCCGGCAGACTTGTATTCTTCGTCGGGGAAGCCCGCTTTTGCGCCCGCGCCCGATTCAACGTTGACCGTCCAGCCGATGTTCGCGAGTTTCCGAACGTCGGGCGGAATTACCGCGACCCTTGTTTCGCGCGGGTCGCGCTCAGAGGTGATAAATAGGTTTTTCATGCAAATTCGATTCAAGCACCCGAATTTATTAAAACAAGGAAATTTTTGCGAAACTTGGCATTTTCTTTATTTGTATTGCAAATTTTGTTTTTTGTGTTTCTTAAAAAATATTTCCGACAACCGCAGCTCTCTCTTTTTGCGCGGGTTTTGCTGGCACAATTCCGACAAGTCGCGCGGAGGGTTTTCGATAATGTTTGACTTTGTTGCGAAAACGGCTCATACGTTTGAGTATGAAGAGGTTTATTGCATCTATTGCTTGTTTGGGGGCTTGGGCTGCGGTTTTTTCGGCTTCGGCTTTTGCCGAAAAATACATCACGCGCGACCAGCCCGTCGCCGACACTTTCATTAAAAAATACGGAAAGTCGTTTTACGTTGTCTCGCAAATCGGAGACTCGAAAGTGCCCGACGTTCTCGAACGCCTCGACCGCAAGGGCAGGGTGGCAAATGCCCTCGAATGGTCGCGCGAGGCGCGGGGGCAGATTCTCGAATTTTTCGACTCGCAGGTTTACGGCGCGATTCCCCCGCGCCCCGATTCCCAGAAATTCGAGCTTATAGAATCGTCCGACGACGCCCTCGGCGGCATTGCCCTGCGCAGGCAGTACAGAATTACCGTTTCGGGAGCGGGCGGCTCGCTCTCGTTTGTGGCTCTTGTGTATCTGCCTAAAAACTGCGGCGCGAAAACGCCCGCGTTCATCTGCCCCAACTTCGACGGCAACTTTGTCGTTTCGCCCGAAGACGGAATAGCGACGGAAAACTATGCGGCGACTCTTTCAGAAAAGAAACGCGCCCAGCTCCGCGCGGAAAAATCGACGCGCATTCCCGTTGCCGACATCGTTTCGCGCGGCTACGCAATCGCAACGTTCTGCTACATGGACGTCTATCCCGACCGCAAGGGCGCGGCGGCGGCGGACGAAAGCGTCTACAAGATTTTCGGCAAAAAATTCGACTCGCGCCCCGCGATTGTCGCTTGGGCGTGGGGGAACATGCGCGTAGCCGACCTGCTTGAAACGCTACCCGAAATCGACATGTCGAAGCTTGCGGTCGTCGGGCACTCGCGCCTCGGCAAGACTGCGCTGATTACGGGCGCGCACGACCTCCGCTTTGCCTATGTTTGCTCCAACAACGCAGGCTGCATGGGCGAGGCTCTTACGCGCCGCAACTACGGGGAATCGGCGGCGTCGATGGTAGACTTTAACTTTCCTTACTGGTTTTCCTCCAACTTCAAGAAGCACGCGCACGACGTTTCGTCGATGCCCGTCGACCAGCACCACCTTGTGTCGCTGATTGCCCCGCGCATGCTCTACACCACGAGTTCCTCCGAGGACTTCTGGGCCGACCCCGAAGGCCAGCTGCTCGGTCTGATAAACGCCGCGCCCGCGTTCGCGCTTTTCGGGGCGAAGAATTTCCCGACCCTCGACGCGCTCGAAATAGACTCGCCCTTCCACGGCGACATCGCCTACCACATCAAGAGCGGCAGGCACAGCATAACGCCCTACGACTGGAAGAATTTTATGGACTACGCCGAAAATCGCGGCTGGAAGCCCGTCCCGCCGAAAAAATAAAATAGAAAAGGAAATAACAGTGAAAAAACTTTCATTAATACTAATGCCGCTCGCGGCGTCCGCCCTGTTTGCGGCGGAGGCTGGCGAGCTTTACAACCCCGACATGCCCGAAAAATCGTGCATGAAATTCAACAGGGTCGAAAAGGTCGCGATAAACTATGCGGAGGCGAAAGCCGACATCTACAAGAAGCTCGACATTCTCGACAAAATAGGCGGGGGAGGGCGCGTCGAAACAGCCAAGCAGTGGCTCGACGGGGAGCGTCCGAAAGTCGTGAAATTTTTGGAGGAGGAGTATTTCGGCAAAATGCCTCCGCGCCCCGAAAAGCTCGAATTCAAGCTTGTCGAGTCGTCCGAAGACGCGCTCGGCGGAATCGCAAAGCGCAGGCAGTACAAGATAATTTCCACCGACAAAAACGGAACGCACATTTTCAACGTTTTGATGTACTACCCGCAGGACGCGTCGGTCGAAAAGCCCGTGCCCGCGTTCATCTACACCAACTACAACGGCAACCACACGACGGTTTCCGAGCCGGAAGTTCTGCTGCCCGAAGAGGGCACTTGGCTTTCGAACAGCAAAAGGGGGAAAATTACAGACAACCGCGCCCACGATTACCAGCGCGGAACGGGCGCGCCGCGCAATCCGTTCAAGGACATCGTCTCGCGCGGCTACGCTGTCGCCACGTTCTGCTACTGCGAAATCTATCCCGACAAGGAGCACATTCTCTCCGAAAACGAATCCGTGTTCCGCATCTTCGACAAGTCGGCGGTGGACAAGGATCCGCGCTGCATAGCCGCGTGGGCGTGGGGCGACTGCCGCGTTCTCGACCTTCTCGAAACGCTGCCGTTTATCGACCGCGCTAAAATCGGCGTCGCGGGGCATTCGCGGCTCGGCAAGACCGCGCTGCTTGCGGGCGCGTACGACACGCGCTTTGCGCTTGCGGTCTCGAACAGCTCGTGCTGCGGCGGGGCGTCGATGAACAGGCGCAACTACGGCGAAAATCTGAAATTTGCTGCGACGTATTTCCCGTGTTGGTACAAGCCCAAGATGAAAGAGTATGCCGAAAATATCGAGAGCATGCCTATTGACGCCCAGCATATGCTCGCGGCGATGGCTCCGCGCATGGTCTACGTTTTGAGCGGAACCGAGGACATTTGGGCAGACCCGAAAGGCGAGTTCATGTCGCTCGCCGAGGCGGGCAAAATCTACGGGCTTTTCGGCGCGAAGAAAATGGCGACTCTCGACGACTTGCGCGTAAAAAAGCCGTTTGTCGGCGACGGCTTCGGATATGTGCTGTACGACGGTCCGCACCAAATCGACGCGTACAACTGGAAGTGCATAATGGACTTCACCGACGCCCACGGCTGGACGAAGCGCAAATAATCCGCTTTTTTTAACCGCAGTTTTTTCAAAATCCGCAGCGTTCGCCGTTGCGGATTTTTTTTGACACGCCCGCGCCGCTTCGAAATAATGGAATTCCACTTATTCTACAACAGACATGGAAAACAGAGATTTTGACAAAATGGGAAGAAGGCGGTTTTTGAGCGCGTCGACAATGTCGCTGCTCGGATACTCCTTCATGGTAAGCATTCCCGCCAAGGCGGAAGACGCCGCGGGCGGCGAAAAGGCGGGAATTACGCCTATCGGCAAAAAGATAGAAAGCTCGCTTGCGGGCAGGGCGTTCGACGCTTCGGGAGAGCCGAACATGGAGAAAATCGCCCTCGACTGCGACGTGCTCGTTGCGGGCGGCGGCCTTGCGGGCGTGTGCGCGGCGATAGCATCGGCGCGGGCTGGGGCGAAAACGGTTTTGGTTCAGGACAGGTCGAGGCTCGACGGCAATTCAAGCTCCGAGGTGCGCATGCACCCGCTCGGAATTTGGAGCCACAAGGTCGGCTGGCGCGAGGCGGGAATTTTGGAGGAAATCAAGCTTGAACACTCCGTCAAGAACCCCCAGATGTCGTGGGAAATGTGGGACTTGGTTTTGTACGACAAATGCGTGTCGGAAAAGAACCTCACGCTTCTGCTCGACACTTCCGTGTACCTCGCCGAAACGGCGGACGGGCGGATAAAATCAGTCATGGCGCGCAGCGACCACTCGCTCAAAATCTACAAAATTTCCGCAAAGCAGTTTGTGGACTGCACGGGCGACGCGCGAATCGCCATGGAAGCCGGCGCAACGCTGATGTCTGGGCGAGAAGGCTCCAAAAAATACGGCGAGGAGCTTGCCGACATCTACGAGCTCGGCAAGCACCTGTGCGCGTCGGTAATCTACACTTCGAAAGACTGCGGCAAACCCACGCCGTTTACGCCGCCCTCGTGGGCGAAGAAAATTACGGCGGAGGACTTGAAGTTCCGCGACCCCCGCGCGAGCGGCTTCGGCATGGGCTACGCGTTCATTTCGCACGGCGGCATGGCGGACACTTTGCGCGACACCGAAGTGCTGCGCTTCGAGCTGCTGTCGATAATTTTGGGCGTCTGGGACTACATAAAAAACAGCGGAAAATTCCCCGAAACCGCAAACCTCGCCCTCGACTCCGTCGGAATGATTCCCGCAAAGCGCGACACTTACAGGGTGCTCGGCGAGCGCATTTTCACCGTGCACGACATCAAGGGCAAGTGGCGCGAAATGCCCGACCAAATCGCCGCCGCGGGCTGGGCTTTGGAGGATCAAACCTCAAAGGGCTTCTACGCCGAACGCCACAAAAAGCCCGCAATTTTCGCGGGCAAGATAGACTACTACAACATACCGTTCGGCTCGCTCGTCGCGAAAGATTTTTCCAATCTGCTCATGGCGGGGCGCGACATCAGTTGCAGCCACATGGCGTTTTCGTCGACGCGCATAATGAATACCTGCGCCACGACGGGGCAGGTGTCGGGCACGGCGGCGGCGTTGTGCGCGGCGGAGGGAATTTCGCCGAAAGACATTTTGAAGTCTCCCGAAAAATTTTCGGCGTTCCAACAGCGCATGCTCCGCGACGGCGTGATTATCGCGGGCGTCAAAAATTCCGATCCGCTCGACTTGGCGCGGTCTGCGAAGATTTCGGCGAGCTCCTGCGCGGCGTCCGCCAAGCCCGAAAACGTTGTTTCGGGAATGTTCTACGACGCCCTCGGCAGCTGCGAAAACCGCTGGATTGCACCGATTATAGACAAGCCCGCGCTCAAGCTCGAATGGGATTCGCCGAGGGAGATTTCCAAAATAATACTCAACCTCGACACGGGTTGCCGCATGCTCACAATTACGCGCCAGCCCAACTTTTTCAAAAGGCTCGCGCTCGGCGCGCAGCCCGAATGCCTGCGCGACTACCGCATTGTTGCAACCCTCGCCGACGGCTCTAAAAAGACGCTTGCGGAAGTTAAGGGCAACTACCAGAAGCGCGCGGAGCACGATTTCGAAAAAGTCGCCGCAAAGTCGGTCGAGCTTGAATGCCTTGCCACAAACGGCTCGGATACCGCCTCTGTCTTCGAGGTGCGCGTCTATGCGTAGGCGAACGCGGAATTTTGCTTGCAAAATTTTGTGTTTGTGTGGGATGATGTCGAAAACAAATTTCCGGATTCAATGAAAAGTATAATTGCAGGCATTATGGCGGCGTTTGCGGCGCAGTTTTTGCTATGCTCGTGCTTCGTCGAAAAAACCGTGCCTCCACGCGAAAATGCGGAGTGCCGCGCGACGGCAAACGTAGCGTCGTTCAACATGCTCTATTTCGCCGACAAGCCCTATTGGGAAAAACGGCGCGCGCAAATTCCCGCGCTCATGAAATACCACGAGTTCGACATATGCGGCTCGCAGGAGCTGTCGATAGAGCAGGCGGAGTGGATTTTATCGCAGCTCGGCTCTGCCTGGGCGGCGGAATTCAACAACCCGAAAATCGAGCCGAACGGCAAAAGCTGGGCGATGAACGTCGTCATTTTCTACAAGGCGTCGCGCTTCGAACGTCTCGACGGCGGCACGTTCTGGTTCGGTCCGAACCCGTACCCGCCCGAAAAGCGGACGGTCGGCTGGGGCGTCGGCGGCGAAAAGCAGAACCGCTTTTGCGCGTGGATAAAACTGCGCGACAAACTTTCGGGGCGCGAGCTTGTGTTCTTCGACCTCCACCTGAACAGCCGCAACAAGCCCGACAGGGAAAAGTCCTTCGATTTGCTCGTTTCGGAAGTGCCGAAAATCGTAGGCAAAACGCCTTTCGTAATCGTGGGCGATTTCAACACGCGCGAAAAGGAAATGATAGACAAGTTCGAGTCGTCGGGGCTTCTGCGCAACTCTCGCGACATCTCGCAAACGCCGCACTACGGCCCCGAACCCACTTGCATAGGCGTCAAGCCCGACCCCAAGCGCTGGCTGTCGCGCCCGATAGACTTCGTGTTCGTCTCGAACGGAATGGAGGTGCTCAAACACGCGCACATTTCCGACACTTTCGAGGACGTGCGGCCGTCCGACCACATGCCCGTTCTCGCGAAAATCGTCCTCCCCGCGACGCGCTGAAACCGCGCGGGGGCACGGCGTTAAATGGCAATTTATTGGCTTGATTGCCATGGCGTTTGTGTTTTGATTGAAAACAATATGGCATCTAAGAAAATCTTTATCATGGGCGTCAACGGGTTTATCGGCTCGTCGCTCGCGTGGAAAATCCTCCAAAAGACCGAATGGGAAATCGTCGGCATGGACTTGGGCACAAATAAAATCGGGCACTGCCTCGGCAACCCGCGCTTCGCGTTCTTCGAAAAAAATATCTTCACCGATAAAGACTGGATTGAAGAACAAATAAAAGAGTGCGACGTCGTTGTGCCGCTCGTGGCAATCGCGACACCCACGCTCTACGTCAAAGACCCCCTGCGCGTATACGAGCTGGACTACGAGTCGAACATCGACATCGTGAAAAAATGCGCAAAGTACGGCAAACGCATCGTCTTTCCCTCGACTTCGGAAGTCTACGGAATGTGCCCCGACCGGAATTTCGACGAGTACAATTCGCCGCTCGTCCTCGGTCCCGTCCCGAAAGAACGTTGGATTTACTCATGCATCAAGCAGATGCTCGACCGCGTAATCTGGGCGTACGGCAACCACGCGGGGCTGAAATTCACGCTCTTCCGCCCCTTCAATTTCATCGGCCCGAAACTCGACGACATCACCGCCCCGAAGGAAGGCTCGTCGCGCGTGCTCACGCAGTTCGCGCACAACATCATCAACGGCAAGCCGATTAAGCTCGTAGACGGCGGAGCGCAAAAGCGCAGCTTCACGTTCATTGACGACGGCATAGAGTGCCTGCTCAAAATTTTGGAAAACAAGGACGGCTGCGCCGACGGAAAGATTTTCAACATCGGCAACCCCTACATGGAATTTTCAATCAAAGAGCTTGCCGACATGCTCGTGGAGCTTTTCGGCGAATATCCCGAATACGCCGAACGCGCGAAGAACGCGAAAATAGAAAGCGTTTCGAGCGAGGAATACTACGGCAAGGGCTATCAGGACGTGTCGCGGCGCATGCCGTCGATTGCCGAGGCCGAGAAAGTTCTCGGCTGGAAACCGACCACCGACCTGCGCACCGCGCTAAAACTTACGCTCGACTACCACCTGCTCAAAAAGGACTACGAGCTTGGCGAAACTTCGAAATAACGTATGAAGCTTGCCGTAAAAGTCGACATCGACACATACCGCGGGACGCGCGAGGGCGTTCCAAACCTCTGCAAACTTTTTAGGAAACACGGCGTTCCCGCGACGCTGCTGTTTTCGATGGGCCCCGACAATACGGGCAAGGCGCTCCGCAGGATTTTCAGGAAAGGGTTTCTGAAAAAGTGCCTGCGTTCGAATGTCGCGGGCAACTACGGGCTGAAAACCCTGCTCTACGGCACGCTGCTCAAAGCCCCGCGCATAGGCAAGCTTTGCGCCGACCAGATGCGGGCGGCTCGCGACGACGGCTTCGAATGCGGAATCCACTGCTGGGACCACTTCAAATGGCAGGACTATCTTCCGACAATGCGCCCGACGGAAATCGAGGCGGAGTTCACAAAGGCGCGCGTCGAGTTCGAAAAAATCTTCGGCTACGAACCCAAGTTTTGCGGCGCACCCGGCTGGCAGATTACGCCCGACGCGCTCGAAGTGGAGGACGGCGCAAACCTCCTCTACGCTTCCGACGTGCGGGGCGGCTTGCCGTTTGTGCCCACAATGGGCGGCAGAAAATTCAAAACGCTTCAAATTCCCTCGACACTGCTTACGCTCGACGAAGTCTTGGGGCTTACGCCGCTCGAAAAAGTCGCCGACACGCACATTGCGGAGATGCGGAAAATCGGGCACTCGGTAATGACCGCTCACGCCGAGCTTGAAGGCATGGCGTATTTGGAGTGGTTCGACGCATTCCTTTCGAAAGTAAAATCGGAGGGCGCGAAATTTTACTCCCTTGCCGACTACGCCAAGGAGATTCTGGCGAATCCGCAAACCGTGCGCACAGCCGAAATCAAAATGTCGCCGTTCACGGGGCGTTCGGGGACGCTCGCGGTTCAGGCCTGATTTTTTTTGAAAATTTTTTCTTTATTTCGAACAAAACCGTCCGATTATTGTCAACAAATTTAGAAAGGAATCAATCCGTATGAAATCATTGGTTTTGGCAACTATGTTGGGCGTTGCCGCGCTGTTTGTTGCGGCGTGCAACTGTCCGTCGAAATGCGCTCAGGCAAATCCCTCGTGCGCAACTGTTTGCAAGTGCAATCCCTGCACGTGCAATCCCTGCGTTTGCAAGGATAAATGCGTTTGCAATCCCTGCCCCGCCGCCGCAAAATGCCCCGCGAAAGCTCAGGCATGCGCGAACGCCAAGGCGGAGTGCGCAAAAGGACCTTGCCCCGCAAAGTAGTTATTTTTCATAATAATCCCAAAGCGGTGTCGGAATTTTCCGATACCGCTTTTTTTTCGGAAAATCCGTTGACGCGCTCCGCCTAAAAAATCTAATCTTTTCGGCATGGATTTTACGGCGATAGATTTCGAAACCGCCAACGCAAGCCGCGCGTCGATATGCGCGGTCGGGCTTGTGCGCGTCGAAAACGGGGAGGCCGTGGAGCAGTTCCACAGGCTTGTGAACCCGCAGTGTTCGTTCAATTTCTACAACACGGCGGTTCACGGAATAACCGCGTTCGACGTCCGCGACGCCCCGTGCTTCTGCGATGTCTACGAAGACATGAAGCCCTTTCTTGCCGACAACGTCGTTGCGCACAACGCGGCGTTCGACATCTCTTGCCTGCGCTCTTCGCTCGAACGCTACGACATCGCCGCGCCCGACTTCGACTATTTCTGCACGCTTTGCATAAGCCGTAAGGTGCTCGCAAACCTGCCGAGCCGCAAGCTCGACGTTCTTGCGCAGTACTACGGACTGGGCGACTTCAACCACCACAACGCGCTCGACGACGCCAGAATTTGCGCCCAGCTTTTCGGGATATTCTCCGACAGGTGCGACGTTGCGCCGCTGAAAAAAAGCTTCCGCGAAAAGACCGTCCGCCGCTCTAAGCCCGACGTTTTCGAGTCGGCTCGGCGAACCCTCGACCGCGCCCGAAAACACGAGGAGCGGCGCGCCTTGCACACCCCGCAGACCGACTTGGAGTTCGACTACTCGCCCGTGGATTTTTCGAAGACATTTGTCGTAAGCGGCGATTTCGGCGAAATGGGAGCACAGTACGTGGAGGGGCTGATTGCGCGGCAGGGCGGACGCATTCGGCGAACAGTGGACGCCGAGACCGACTATGTCGTCGTGGCGGACAGCCCGTCGGCGGCGTGGGGCGCGGGCGAGTACGGGCGCGAGATTGATGCGGCTCTTGGCTACGGACGCGCAAAGTTTTTGAGAATGTCGCACTTATTGCGCGAGATTATGTAGGGCGGGCAGGGCGCGAAAATTTTTTCGAAAAAAAAGCTTGCGCGGAACTTGAAAATCGTTTGTATGTCCAACCTATTAAATGTCGCAGGGTGGAGCAGCTTGGTAGCTCGTCAGGCTCATAACCTGAAGGTCATTGGTTCAAATCCAATCCCTGCATCCAATTTTAAAACCGTCCGTATGGACGGTTTTTTTTGTGTTTATATTTTTGAATGTGTTTGAGCTTGGGCGGTGTTAGCCAGCGGATTGTAGCGGCGGGCGGCTTAGGCAAGCCCGCAGTCGAGCAACAGGCTGGTGTCGGCGAGGATTTCTCCGATTCTTCCGAACGCAGCGGCGGCGAGTTCCGCAATCCTAATCCGCCCCGCCCGCGCGGGAATGCCGGCAAGTCCCCTGTTTTGCATTGCGGCGAAAATGCCGTCGGCTCTGTCCGCGCTGCGCAACAGGAGCGAAACTATCATGCGCGGAAAATGGCGCATTCTGATTTTCGGGTGCGACGGCGACCTCAGCACGCACGCCCTGCGCATTATCGATGCTTCCTCGGCGAGAGTGCCGAGGTATCTTGCCGTGAGCAGAAGTTGGAGCGCAAGCATTTTCGGAACTTTCAGTTTTGCCAGTGCCGCCGCCTACGGCTTGCCCGAAAAAACACCTAAATTCCCAAAATGGGTACATAATCCATATGTCATTTTCCGTTTTGGGTGCTAAATTGCGCATTTTTGGTTTAATTTAGGTTTTTGGGGATTTTTTTTAAAAAATGTCTTGAAATCTGTTTGAAAGTGTTGTCTATTGTTCGAGGTTTGAATTTCAACAGCTATGAATCTTTATAAAGATACTCCGCGCACAAAGATAGAACAGCTTGTTCGCGAAACGGTATACAAAGAACTGAACCTGCCCGTTCCGCACCCCGCGGAAGGGCCGAATCCGTTGGTCGTGAACGTCAGCGCGCGCCACGTGCACCTCACGCAGGAGGCGGTCGAGGCTCTGTTCGGCAAGGGCTACCAACTCAACGTCCACAAATGGCTCTATCAAAAAGGGCAGTTTGCCGCAAAGGAATCCATTACCCTCATCGGCCCGCGCAGCAGGGTTATTTCGAATCTGCGCATTTTGGGCCCGTGCCGCAAGGAAAGCCAAGTCGAGCTTGCACTGACCGACGCCCGCGCATTGGGCTTCGACGTTCCCCTTAGAAACAGCGGCGACTTGAAGGGAACGCCCGGCTGCATGCTCATGGGGCCGGCGGGCTTTTACGAAATGCCCTTCGGGGTAATCCGCGCGGCGCGGCACGTGCACATGAGTCCCGCCGACGCCGAATTCTACGGCGTGAAAGACAAGGACATGATGAAGCTTCGCGTCTACGGCGAAAACTCCATTGTGTTCGAAAATCTCCTTTGCAGGGTTGATTCCGCCCTGAAACTCGAAGTCCACATCGATACCGACGAGGGCAACGCGTGCGACCTCAATCCGCACTCGCTGTGCGAGTTGGTGAAATAATTTTCAATCTAAAAAACAAATTCAATACGAAAGGCAAAATATGAGTCAGTCATTGGGAATGATAGAAACCCGCGGTTTTACCGGTTGCGTTGAAGCGACCGACGCGATGGTCAAGGCGGCGAACGTCGAACTCGTCAAGCAGGTGCAAATCGGCGGCGGATACGTCACGGCGATTGTGCGCGGCGACGTCGGCAGCGTAAAGGCGGCGGTCGAAGCGGGCAAACAGGCGGCGCAGGCGGTCGGCGAACTTGTGGGCGCGAACATCATCGCAAGCCCGCACCCGACGCTTCTCGAAAAAATGGGTCTCTAATTTCAACACCTCGAAAAGGAATTTACTATATGAAACAGGCATTGGCAATGGTTGAAACCAAGGGTTTTGTTGCGGCTATGCAGGCTGCCGACGCGGCTGTCAAGGCGGCGAACGTGGAACTTTTGGGCTGGAAAAAAGTCGGAAGCGGCCTCGTGGCGGTATTCTTCACGGGCGACGTGGCATCGGCAAAGGCGGCGTTGGACTCGGCGGTCGAAGCGGCGGGCCGCATCGGCGAAGTTTCGTCCGCCGACGTAATCGCGCGTCCGCACGACGACCTCTCGAAACTCGGCTGCTTCTCGTTCTAACAGGCAGGATACCGTGAAAAGAATTCTGATAGCAAACGTAGGTTCGACAAGCTACAAGTACACGGTTTTCGACGTGTCGGAAACGTGCAAGGAGCTTGTGCGCGGGGGAATCGAAAGAGTCTCCGACTACGAACTTGCGATTGCGCGCTCGCTTGAAGACTTGGCGGGAAAGGGCATTCCGAAAGAGTCGATTGACGCCGTTGCGTTCAAGACGGTCTTGGGTAAAGACCTGTCGGGACTGCGCGACGCCGACTCGAAAGTGCTCGACGCCCTCGAAGCCATGAGCTACGTTGCGCCCGCGCACAACCCGCCCTACGCGGCGGCGATACGCGCGTTCGCAAAGGTTCTTCCGTCGGCGCGGGGCGTGGTGCTGTTCGAAACGTCGTTCTACCGCTGGGCGGACGCGGCGTGGAAACGCTACGCCGTGCCGAAAAGCTGGGACGAAATCGGAATTCGCAGAAACGGCTTCCACGGGGCGAGCCACAAATTCGCCGCCGAACGCGTCGCGGAGCTTTGCGGAGAGGCGGAGGCCGCCGAAAGCGCGCGCATGCTGTACGTCAACGACGGGCCGATGAAGCTTGCAAAACCGTTCAGAATGGTGAACTGCCACTTGGGCGGGTCGTCGTCGGTTTGCGGCATACTAAACGGCGCGGCGGTCGGTTCGAGCATGGGCTTCACGCCCCAGAGCGGGCTTCCCCAAAACAACAGAGTTGGCGACTTGGACTCGATGGCGATTCCCTTCGCAATGAAAACGCTGGGAATTACCGCCGAAGAGGCGGCGTCGGAACTGTCCAAAAAAGGCGGGCTTCTCGGAATAAGCGGCGTCTCCAACGACATGCGCGACGTCCGCGCGGCGGCGGAGGCGGGCAACCGCGACGCGGAGCTTGCGATAGACGTTTTGGCGTACGCGGCGAGGTCGTACATCGGGCAGTTCATGGCGCAAATGGGCGGCTTGGACGCAATCGGGTTCAGCGGCGGAATAGCCGAAAACAACCCGTGGCTCAGGGCGAAGATTCTCGAACCGCTCGCGGGCTTGGGCGTCGTAGTGGACGCGGAGAAAAATTCGAAACTCGTAAAGGCGGAGGGCGTGTTCTCTTCGCCGAATTCAAAAATTAAGGCGGTCGCGGTCGTCGCAAACGAGGAAATCGTGATAGCGCGCGAGGTCGCTGGGTACTTGAAAAAATAAAATTTAATAACTAAAAAAAGGCAAAAAAATGGCAAACGCAATCGGTATATTGGAAACACAGGGAATGGTAGCCCTCGTAAAGGGCGTGGACGCAATGCTCAAAGCGGCGAGCGTAAGCTTGGCGGGGCAGTACAAGGACGTCGGCAGCGCGTACATGAGCGCGGCGGTCGTCGGCGACGTTGCGTCGGTAAAGGCGGCGGTCGAAGCGGGAGCTACGGCGGCGGGCGAAGTCGGCAAGGTTTGCAGCGTGCACGTAATCGCGCGTCCGAACGAAAACACCGAAGCCATTCTCGCGCCCAAAGCGGCTTCCAAGAAATAAAAACGGAAACGTTCCGACATGTATCTTGCAAAGGTCATAGGGCAGGTTGTAGCCACACAGAAGGACGACAAGCTCAGAGGCAGCAGACTTTTGGTGCTGCGTCCGTTGCAGATTGACGGCGAAAAGCCCGCAAAGCTCGTCGAGAGCAGGAGCACGATAGTCGCGGTGGACAACTGCGGCGCGGGGACGGGGCAGATTGTCCTGTTCGCGTCGGGGTCGAGCGCGCGTCAGGCGGAGGGCATGAAGGCCCTTCCTGTTGACGCGGCGGTCATCGGGCTTGTAGACAGCGTTGAGGCGTTTTCGCAGGAGGTTTTCAAAGTCGAAAAATAAGCGGCGCAAGCCGCGCTACCAAATTGGGAACGCGGCGGCGCAAAAATTTAAGGAAGGCAAAACATGGGCATAAATTTGGACGAAGCCACGCTCAGACAGATAGTGCGCGGCGTAATCGAGCAAATGGGCGGGGCGCAGGGCGCGCAGCAGTGCCGTTGCGGCGGCGCGGCTCCCGCAATAGTGCATTCAACCCCCATGAACGGGATTTTCCCCGACGCGAAGTCGGCGGCGGAGGCAGCGTTCGACGGGTACAAACAACTTTGCAAGGGTGGTTTCGAAGCCCGCAAGGCGGTGGTGGACATCGTGAAGTCGATGACGGTCGCCAACGCGAAAGAGTGGGGCACTTTCGAATACAACGAAACGAAAATCGGCAAGCTCGAACACAAAATCGGCAAGCTTGAAATCGTGAAACTCGTCCCCGGCGTCGAGTGGATTCGCCCCGACGCGTACAGCGGCGACCATGGAATCATGCTCGAAGAGTACACACCCTACGGGGTCGTCGGCGCGATTACGCCCGTCACGCACTCGATTCCCACGATTGCCGGCAACATCATCAACATGGTCGCCGCGGGCAACGCGATAGTTTTCAACCCGCACCCCGGCGGCGTCAAGAGCGCGGTGAAGGCGATTTCGGCGTTCAACGCGGAAATCGAAAAACGCCTCGGCATACGCAATCTTATTTGCTGCGTCGGCAACCCGACGCTCGAATCGTTCGACGCAATCTGCAAGAGCGATTTGGTATCTATAATGTGCATTACGGGCGGCCCCGGGGTCGTCAAAGCGGCGATGCTTTCGGGCAAGAAGTCAATCTGCGCGGGCCCCGGAAATCCCCCCGTGATTGTCGACGACACTGTCGATTTGAACAAGGCCGCCGCCGACATCATCGCGGGCGGTTGCTTCGACAACAACCTGCTTTGCATAGGCGAAAAGGAAATCTTCGTCCTCGAAAGCGTAGCCGACGCGTTCATGCGCGCGCTCGACGCGCAGGGCGCGGTTAAAATCGGCGGAAGCGCGCTCGACAGGCTCACCGACGCCGTGTTCGCAAAAAAGGACGGCCGCTACGTTCTCAAACGCGACTTGGTCGGCAAAGACACTCAGGTTCTGGCGCAGGCGGCAGGCGTTTCGGTTTCGGCGAACGCGCCCATGCTCTACGCGCAGACAGACGCAGACCACCCGTTTGTGGTCGAAGAGCAGATGATGCCGATGATTCCCGTGACGGTCGTAAGGGACTTCGACTCCGCGGTGGACGCTGCGATGAAGGCTGAGCACAACTACAAGCACAGCGCGATAATCCACTCGCTGAACGTCGGCAGAATGACGCAAATGGCGCGGGCGCTCAACACCACGCTTTTCGTCAAGAACGGGCCTTCCACATGCGGCTTGGGTCTGGGCGGCGAGGGCTACCTTTCGTACTCGATTGCCACGGCGACGGGCGAAGGCATATCGAACCCCAAGACGTTTACGCGCCGCCGCAGGTGCGTAATGGTGGACAACCTCAACATATTCTAAACAAAACGGCGCGTTCGGCGGAGCGTCGGACGCGCCAAGACAAAAATGCAGCTTGCGAAAATAGTCGGAAACATCGTGATGTCCCACGCGCATTCGAGTGTGTCGGGCAACGCGCTGCTCGTCTGCCAGCCCATCGACGAAAACGGGGCGGAGGCGGGAGAGCCTATTGTCGCGATAAGCCCCTTCGGGGGCGGCGCGGGGTCGCGGGTGCTGGTGCTCGCCGACGGCAGCGTCGCGGCGGAGTATGTGGGCGACAGCCACACGCCGATTCGCAACTCGATAGTCTGCATTTTGGACGACTGATTTTTTACATGAAACTGGCAAGGGTAATAGGCAGGGTTGTTCTCTCGAAGAAAGACGCAAATCTTCCGAGCGGGTTCCTGCTGCTTGCGTCGCCGCTCGACAGGTCGCAGATGTCGGGGGCGGACTCGTCGGAGCTTTCGAAGCGGACGAAAAACCTCGTGGTTTTCGATTCGTTCGGGGCGGTTCGCGGCGACGTCATAGGCTATGTCGAGGGGGCGGAGGCTACCGCGCCGTTCGAAACGCCCGCATGCGTCGACGCGTACAATGTCGGCATAGTCGAGACTTTAAACTACAATCCGAATTTATAAACACAGACAAAGATGAAAAGAGTATACACGGCAAAAGACATCGAAGAACTCAAACTAAACGGCGGAAGCGTTCCCGCCGGCGCAATCCTCACCCCGCAGGCGAAAGAGCTTCTCGCGGGCGGAGCGTTCGTCGCGTCGCAACCGAAACCGCAGGCGGCGGCGCGCAAAGAGTACACCGTTCCCGTCAAGGAATACAAGTGGATTTCGGGGCAGGATCCCAAAACCCCCGAAGAAATCGAAAAGTTCTTCCGCTCGCCCGAAATCGAAAAACTCAAAAGGCTGATTGTAGACTTGGGCAGACGCTCGTACTCCAAAAACTACAACGACGGCAACGGCGGCAATTTCAGCGTCAGAGTGGGCGACAACCTCGTGCTCTGCACGCCCACGATGATTTCGAAAGGCTCGATGTCGCCCGAAGACATGTGCCTTGTGGACATGGAGGGCGTTCAGCTTGCGGGCAACAGAAAGCGCACAAGCGAAGTCCTCGCGCACATCGCGATTATGAAACGCCAGCCCATGGCAAAGGCGTGCTGCCACGCGCATCCGCCGCACGCAACGGCGTTCGCGATTTCGGGCAAAACGCCGCCGCGCTGCGTCAACCCCGAAGCCGAAATCTTCATCGGTCAGGTCGGCCTTGCCGACTACGGCACGCCCGGAACGCTCCAAATGGCGAACGCAGTCGGCGAATGCGGCGTCAACCACGACTGCGTTTTCATGGTAAACCACGGCGTCATGACCTGGGCTAACGACATCGAAACGGCCTTCTGGAAAATGGAAAACGTGGAGGCGCACTGCTTTACGTCGCTGCTGGCGTTCCAAATCGGCGGGCCGAGAAGATTCTCCGATTCGGAAGAGGCGGAGGTTCTCAAAATCAGAAAGTCGCTCGGCATGGTAGACCAGGCGAACCTCAAAGAATGCAACCTTTGCGACGTTCCCGAAAACAGGGGAGTTGTCTGCAACGCAAAGTCGCCCGCACGGCAGAACGACGCGGGCTTCGACTGCGACGCCGAAAAACTCGTCGCAAAAATCACGCAAATGATAGTCGCGGAGCTTAACAAATAATGAAAGTTTCAATCATAGGAGGCGGCGGAAGGGTAGGCTCGTGCGCGGCGTTCGCGCTCGAATGCATGGGTCTTGTATCGGAAATCCAGATTATCGACGCCAACGCGGAGGCGGCGGAGGGCGAAGCTCTCGACCTGCTCCACGGCTCGGCGGTTCTGGGCGGACAGCGCATCAACACGGGGTGCTACAAACGCGCCGCCGACAGCGACATGTTCATAATCACGGCGGGACTCCGCCGCAAGCCCGACGAAAGCAGGCTCGACCTCATCAACCGCAACGTATCGCTCTTCCGCCAGATTCTGGCGTCGATAAAAGAGGGCGGCTACAAGCGCGACGCGTTCGTGTTCGTGGTGTCGAACCCCGTGGACATTCTCACATACATCGCCGCGCAGGAGCTTGATTTGCCGCGCGAGCGCGTAATCGGCTTGGGCACAATGCTCGACACCTCGCGCTTCCGCGCACTGATTGCGAAGGAACTGAAAGTGCCCGCAACACAGATCAACGCGACGGTGCTCGGCGAACACGGAGACTCTATGTTCCCCGTGTGGAGCGCGGCGTCAATCGCGGGGCTTCCGTTCAAGGGCTTTGAAGGCTTCGACCTCAACTTCCAGAACAGGATTTTCGAACGCACGCGCCAGAGCGGCGCGGAGGTTATCAAACGCAAAGGCGGCGCGGGATACGCAGTCGGGGCGTCGATAGCGGCGGTGGTCAGGGCGATTCTGCTGGACACGCGCGAAATTCTCCCCGTTTCGACAGTGCAGACGGGCGCGTACGGACTGCGCGACGTTTCGATAAGCGTTCCGACAGTCGTAGGGGCGGCGGGCGCGCTGAGGCATGTGGAGCTTGAACTCTGGCCGAAGGAGTCGCAGGCGTTGCTGAACTCGGCAAACTCGCTCAAACAGACCTTGGCAAAAGTCTAAAAAACAAAAAATACACTTTCAACAGCCGCAACGGAATACCCCGCTGCGGCTTTTTTTTTGCGCCCATGCGCCGCAACCTTTGCGGCAAAACGACCCGCAGTTTCTCTCATGCTCGGAGCGGAGGTTTTTGCGGGCAGGCGGCGGGCGGGCTGAAAAACGTTCGACCGCAAAGAAGCGTCCGAAAAAAAACGCCCGACTGCTTGAAAGCGTCGGGCGTTTTTTTCAAGAATCTTTTTTCAAGATTCAGACCCGCTTTGCGCGGGGCGCATTTCTTTTTTTGAAGCCGATTCAGAGTCGTCCGAACCGCATTCGCTGAAAGAAGCGAAGAACAGCAGCGTAGCCATTTTGAACTTCTCCATGTCGAGCATTTAAAGCCCGCAGCATTTTTTTGTAAAGCAAATTCTTTGAAAAATTTTTTGCTGCGGTGTCCGAATTTTTTTCGTCTTTTACTTGGCGAAGAATGCTTCGACGGAGTCTACAACCCAGTCCTGCTCGTCGGGCGTGATTGCCGAGTATATGGGCAGGCGCAGCATTGTCTGCGACAGCTTCTCGGCTATGGGCAGCGGTTTGTATTCGCAGCCGAGCTTTTTCGCCATCGGGCATGTGTGCAGCGGCGCGTAGTGCGACAACGCCGAAATCTCGCGCGATTTCAGGAACGCCGCAAGCGACTTCGCAGTTTCGGGGCTTTCCGTTAGAATGAAGAAAATGTGCGCATTGTGTTTGCATTCCGCGGGAACATGCGCCAGCGAAATCTTCCCCGCGCGTTCCAGCGGCAGAAGCCTTTCGCGGTAGTAGTTCCACGCCGCCACGCGTTCGTCGGTGAGTTTCTGCGCGGCTTCGAGCTGCGCCGCGAGGAACGCGGTGATAAGCTCCGACGGAATATAGCTGCTGCCGTAGTCAATCCATGTGTATTTGTCGATTTTTCCCTCTACGAACTGGATTCTGTTTGTGCCCTTTTCCCTGATGAAGCAGGCGCGGTCGATGAGGGATTCGTCGTTGCAAAGGAGTGCGCCGCATTCGCCCGCGATTACGTTCTTTGTGCTGTGGAAGCTGAGCGCGCCGAGGTCGCCGATAGTGCCGAGGTGTCTGCCTTTGTAGTAGGCGCAGAAGCCCTGCGCGGCGTCCTCCACAACCCTGATTCCCGCGCTTTTTGCGGTTTCCATAATTGTGTCCATTTCGCACCCGACGCCCGCGTAGTGGACTGGCACGACCGCCTTTGTGCGCTTTGTGAGCAGTTGCGGAATTTGCGATTCGTCGATATTGAGAGTGTCGGGGCGAATGTCGCAGAACACTGGTTTTGCGCCACGCAGAACGAACGCGTTTACGCTCGAAACGAATGTGAACGTCGGCACGATTACCTCGTCGCCCGATTTGATGTCGCAAAGGAGGGCCGCCATGTCTAGGGCGGAGGTGCACGATGTCGTAAGGAGGGCGGCTTTCGCCTTTGTCGCGGCGCGGAGGGCGGCTTCGCATTTTTTCAGGAACTCGCCGTCGCCTTGGAGGTGTCCGGAGGCTATCGCCTCTTTTATATATTCTACTTCGCGACCCGCGAGCGGTATTTTGTTGAAATTTACTTTCATGTGGACTCGAAATATTTGTTTTCGGATATTGCACCCAAACCGCTCCGATTTAAAGCAAAATATGCACTTTTTTGGGGGCTTGCGCCGCGGCGGCGGCGCGCGTTTTTTTTATTAGTCCGACCGCATGTTAAAAATTTTTCCATATAAGTTTGACACGCCGCCTATAAAGGTATAATCTTCTTCCGAACCCCGAAAGGAAAGGCATTACAAATGAACAGTCTTAACATTGGCAGCAGTGCGTTCTTCGACAGATTTTTCGGCGCGTGGTGGGGCGCGTTCATAGGCGACGCAATGGCGTTGCCCGTACACGGGTATTCCTCCGAACGCGCAATCGCCGCCGACTACGGCAAAATTGCCGACTATGTTCCGCCGCTCGATTTCCACCCCGAAAGCGTTTTGCACGCGCTTCCGATTCCCCAGCTTCCGCCGGAATTCGACTACATCGGCAAGCGCCGCGCGTCGCTGTGGCGCAAGCGCGGCACGCACCCGCACATCGGAATGCGGGCGGGGGCGAGCACGCTTCCACTCGTGCTTGCGCTCCACTTGGGCGCGTCGATGGCGTCGGCGGGCGGCTTCGACATCGACGCGTGGCTTGAACGCTACGCCGCCGTGATGACTTCCGAAGACGGGCACGCCGACACATTCATTCCGTCGATTCACCGCAGGTATTTCGAAAATCTTGCCGCGGGGAAAAATCCCGAAACGAACGGCTGTCCCGACGCCCACATGAGCGACATCGCAATCTTCGCGCCGCTCCTGTTTTCGACGCTGAAAAATCCCGACAAGAGCAGCATGGACATCTTCCGCGCCCTCAAAAAATTCACGATAGGCGAGGGCGCGTCGTCGGGGGCGTTTTTCCTCTCCGAGATTTTGGCGAAAGTCTTGCGCGGCTCGTCGATAGAGGAGGCAATCTACAAAAACATGACGCCCGACCGCCACGTCAGCCTTGCCTTCCCCTACCGCAGGTGGATTAAAAACCGCGACGACTACGACGCCATAAGGGCGACGGGCAGGTTCGCCGCGATAGAGGAGGCGATTCCCCTCACGCTTTACATCTCGCTGAAATACGGCACGGACGTGATAACCGCGACCGTCGTCAACGCGAATATCGGCGGAGAAACGACGGGGCGCGGCGCGTTAATCGGCATGCTCGCGGGAGCGCAGTGCGGGCTTTCGCACATTCCGCGCAACTACATCGACGCGCTCGAATACGCCTCCGAAATTCAGGCTGTGGGCGAGCTTCTCTACGCAATGTTCAGATAGCCGACAGACTCCGCGCCCTAATGGCGGGCATAGCCGCGTTCCGTTCGCGTGCGTTCGATTAAGACGCAAAAAATCCCGCGCGGATTTTCTCCGCTGCGGGATTTTGTTTTGCATGAGTTTTCGCGCTTTATTTCGCAAAGTGCCTGTATCCCTTTGCGGGGACGCTTTCGCCCTTGTATTCGAACGGCGCGGAAGTATAGTTTACGACGATTTCCTCGCCGCTTTCGAATGTCGAAACAAACACGCCTTTCGATATTTCGCGGTGGTTCTGCATGAATTGCAGTTGCAGGTGTTTGAGCTTCTGGAACTCGTCGTAGGCGCGTTTCATGGGCTTCAAGTTTTTGTAGTCGGTATAATAGAAAACGGGGCGGGCGTCGAACTCTATCGCTTTGAGCCAGCGCGTTTCGGGATTTTCAAGATAGTCGTACGCCTTGCGCTGGTCGGAAGTTGCGTATGACTTCGGGTAGAGGGCGTCGATTGTCGTGTAGTAGGGGTTGCTGAGAATTATGCCGTGGTAGACAAGCTGCCAGAGCGGCACGAACTTCTCGGCGAGCTTTTCGGGCTTGCCCTCCCAGTCGGGGTACGACCACAAATAGAGCGCGAAGTCGAGTGTCGGCGCAAGGTGGTCAAGTCCGCCCTCCGACGCAAGCCCTCCGAAAATTTCGTGCGCATACGCTCCTACCTTGTTTTCGTAGTCAACCGTCTGCTGCCTGTTGAGCGGGTGCATGGGGTCTTTGCACGGATAGGGGTGCACGAAAGACATAACGTCGAGGTGCATGATTCCGTTGAGACCGAGAGCCTTCATCTTCTTGAAGTCGTCCTTAATCCAGAGGTCATGGTAGCGTTGGAAGCACGGGCGGAACGCCTTGCCGCCGGGCTGGAAATAGTCGAAAAACGGCGAGCCGTCGGGGTACATCGCAATTCCGTTGTCGTTCCACCTGTTCGAGATTGAAAACACCGAAAACGGGTTTATGTGGCAGTTGATGTGGTAGCCGAGCGACTTCCCCTCGGCGATTGCCTCGCGGAACTTTGCCTCGCCGCCGAGCTTCGGCTCGACGGGGAAGAACTGCGGAAAACGCCCGTCGTGCCCCGAAATGTTCCAGCCCACGGAACAGATTTCCGCCTTGTCGATTCCCTCGGCTTTCATGCGGCGCTTGATGTCGGCAACGGGGACGGTAATTCTGAACGCGTCCCCAGCCTTTTCGAAAGGCACTTGCTTTTCGACAGTCTGCCCGTCAAGCTTCTTTATCCTGAGCGTCGCATTCTGGAGCGCGAAAACGTTTGAGGCCGCAAGCAACTCGAACATGAAAATGAGAGTTTTTCCCATATATGGCCTGTGCCGAATGACTGAAATGCCAGTACTCAATCGTTAGAGCAGGCGACCGTCAAGATAAAAGCCCGTTAAATTAATTTGCGCATTCGGATTCGAAAAAACTTGACTGGAAGCCTTCGAAATGTACCTTGAACAACATTATGGCAGATAAATCAGAAAAGAACGAATTTAACGTTGCGGGCAAATTCTACGTTGACTCGCAGTGCATCGGTTGCGCCCTCTGCAATTCCACGGCGGAAGGCTTTTTCCAAATGAGCGACAGCGGTTGCGCATACGTCGCAAAACAGCCCGAATCGGACGCCGACACGGCGCTCTGCACGGAAGCAATGGAATCGTGCCCCGTACAGGCAATCGGCGACGACGGCGAATAATTGCAACAACATTTAAATCAAAACGGCGCGGCATAAACCGCGCTTTTTTTGCGCCCATTCCCCGCGCAAAGCGCGACTATTTAAATCTGTTTCTTGCAAACGTTCGGCATTTCCCAACGCCAGTAATTGGCGAAGCCAATACGAACTAAACGGGGAAAGGCGCGGTTATAGCCGCGCCGCATAACCACAGAAAGGAGCGAAGCTCCGACGACCGGCGCGGCTCGCGCCTTTTTTTCTTGTGTTTTGGGAGGGGTGAGGTAGAAATTGGGGTGTGAAATTATTATTGGGAATATTGGCGATAGTCGGGGCGGCGTGCATGACAGTGCAGGGCGCGGAGACATCGGAAGGCGGAAAAACGGGGCGTATGCGCCGCGATATACCGTGGGTGTCGCTCGCACACCAACGCGCAATGAGGGAAAAGCCCGCAGAGAAGACGGAAGAGCCGACAAAAGAGAAGTCGCTGATTTCGCGGTTTACAAAAGACGCCGCGCCGGAACTGTCGGCGGACAAGTTCGAGTACGCCGACGACGGGTCGGGAAAACTGACCGCCCGCGGCAACGCAAAGATTTCTGATAAGAACTACGAATTGGGGGCGGACAGGGTAGAATTTTCGGAAACACAGGGATACGCAAAGGCGACAGGCGACGTAAAAATATCGGCAGACAGGGCGAGAATAACGTCGGACGACATCTACGTGGATTTCAAAAACGACGCCATGAAGTCTGGCTACGTAAAATTCGGGTCGTCGCCAGTGTTTGCTGAGTCCGCGTCATTGGACGCGGATAAATCGAAAGTGTCGCTTGGTGGGTCGCACATGTACTTCGGAGAACCCGCAAGCACGTCAATGTCGGCGTCGGCGTCGGCTATTTCATACGATAAGGAGACAGACATTCTGTCGATGGACGACGCAACACTCGCAGTAGGATCCGTGCCGTTCTTCTACGTTCCGAACTACTACCAGCACGGCTTGCAGCGGCCGCCGTTCGATGTAAACACGAGCGCGGGCTATAACGGCGACTACGGCGCGTATATCCGCAACAACCTTTACTATAACGGACTTGGCGACGTCTCGCCGGGGGTGCTGCTCGACTATTACACAAAACGCTCGGTGCTCTTCGGACCCGCCGCAAACTACGATGCGGAACTTGCGAACTCCGTGCTCAGCGGCTGGGTTCAGGGGGCGTATATAAACGACCACGGCAACGCGTCGATACGCGGGGAGGACTCGCTTGGCAGGAAAATCGGCACGGACCGCTTCTTCGCGGAGTTCAGGCATAAGCAGACATTCGACGACAAAATTTCGCTCACGGGCAACCTCAGCTATTGGAGCGACGAATTTATCACGCGCGACTTCCGTCCCGAACTTTTTTACGACAACCAAACTCCCGACAACTTCGGCGAGACGGTCTACTACGGCGAATTTTTCACGGGCTCGGTGTTCACGCGCTTCGCGCCGAACAGCTGGGAGATTGTCCAACAACGCCTGCCCGAAGTCCGCGTGGACGTTCAGCCGGTGGAGATTTTCAATACGGGCGCATACCAGACGGGCTTTGCGTCGTACGCATACCTCAGGAAATTCGACCCGATGTCGAGCGCAAACTACCTGTACTCTAACCGCGCCGACGCGTACTACGGCATCTACCGCCCGATAGAGCTTTCGTCGTGGAGCAAAATCACGCCGGTAATCGGCGGCCGCGCAACATACTACGCAAACGCGGAGGGCGGCGGCGACTACGCCAGATTCCTCGGTCAAATCGGCTTCGACGCCCAAATGGACGTATGGGGCACATGGGAGTACGAAAGCAAAACAATGGGAATAGACGGAATTCGCCACCATCTGATTCCGCAAATATCGTACCGCTACATACCCTCCGCCGAACAGGGCAGGGGAAAAATTCCGCAAATAGACACCGAATATCTTACGACATATCCGCCCGTGCTCGACCTCGGCACACTGCGCAACGCCGACGAAATCGCGGCGACAAACACAATGCGCTTCGGGGTGCAAAACGTGTTCGAAACGCGCGACGACGAATACGGCTCGCGCGAGATTGCGCGCTTCGACGTATATCAGGACATCAACTTCGACAAGCGCGAAATTCCGCAGGCGGACGGAGAAAAATCGTTCTCCGACCTGTTCGTGAACGCGTCGGTCTCGCCCGCGCGCTGGCTTACGATAGGCTCGTATACGCGCGTGAACCTCGACAGAATAGACCTGCCCGAAACGAACGCATACGTCGGGCTGCTGGACGGCGACGCGTTTTCCGTGTACTTCATCGCAAGCTACCTTAAAAACGCAATCACGCAGTACACGACGCTCGCCGAATACAGAATCAGCGAACGCTACAAAGTGTTCGGACGCTGGAGCTACGACGAACGCCTCTCCGCATTAACAAACCAAACCTACGGACTCTGGACGCGCATAGGCAACTCTTGGGCGATAGAATACATGATAAGCGAACGCTCCGGCTCGAAACGCCAAAACAACTTTTCGTTTGGCATGCGCGTGAGCATGATGATTTTCTGATATGGCGGCGGAAATACAGAACGTCGACGACGCGCTCGCGGGCGGCGGCTTCGAAATGTCCGTCAAACTGAACGTGTTTGAAGGCCCGCTCGACCTGCTTTTGTTCCTAATCAGGAAGAACGAAATCGACATCTACGACATTCCGATTGCCGAAATTACGCGCCAATACATGGCGGTGCTGAGGTCGATGGAAAAAATGTCGCTCGACGTGGCGGGAGAGTTTTTTGTGATGGCGGCAACGCTCATGTACATCAAAAGCCGCATGCTTCTGCCGACCGACGAACGCGTGGCGCAGGCGGCGGAGGAGGACGGCGACGCCGACATAGACCCGCGCTGGCAGCTGGTTGAACAGCTCTTGGAGTACAAGAAAATCAAGACGGCGGCGGACTCGCTCGAAGACATGATAGACTCGCGGCAGAACTTCGGGGAGCGCAGGATTTCGGACAGGGAAATCGTAGCCGACAGACCCTTGAAGGCGTCCGACAAAATGGAGATTTGGACGGCGTTCAACCTGATTTTGCGCAGACTCGCCGAAAAACTCGTGCAGGGCGAAATCACGAACGAAAACGTGACGGTCGCCGACAGAATGGAATATATTTTGAACTTCGGGGAGCGCAAATTCACGTTTTCGTCGCTGTTCGAGGGAAAGAAAACGGGCTTGGTGTCGCTAATGGCGACGTTCCTTGCGATGCTCGAACTCACAAGGCTCAAACGCCTTTTTATCAGGCAGGACGAAGGCTTCGGCGAAATATACTGCGAGAAAATCGGCGACGAAAAACCCGCCGCCGCCGACGACGAGGAGGGGGAACTTTAAAATGCGCGCAAACGACGTAAAATCAAAACTGTTCGGAATCGGTCTCGACTCGGACGGACAAAAACGCATAACACAGGCGGAGAAATTCCTGCTCGTGGGAGGCACGGAGGAAACCCACGACGCCATGACCGAAACCGTCATAAAAACTTTCGAAGACCTCAAACGGCGCGGCAAGGAGCTTGAAGACGCCTCGCCCGAAGAGCTTTCCGACATAATACAAAAACACACCCGAAGGAGGGACTGACAATGAAATATTTCGGAACGGACGGTATCCGCGGAACATACGGGGATACGGAAATCAGCGAGCCGTTTTTCGCGGCGTTGGGCGTCGCGGCGGCGGAATACCTCGCCGAAAACGGCGGCGGAAAAATAGTGGTAGGCGGCGACACCCGCGCTTCGACCGACGCGCTCAAAGCGGCGTTCTGCGGCGGGCTTGAAAAGGGCGGCGCGGAGTTTGAAGACTTGGGCGTTCTGCCCACGCCCGCGCTCGCATACGGCGTGCTATCGCGCGGGGCGGCAATGGGCGCAATGATTACCGCCTCCCACAACCCGCACACCGACAACGGCATTAAATTTTTCGACTCCGCCGCGAGAAAGGTCGAGGACGACGCGCAGGAGCGCCTCGAAGCTCTGCTCGAAAAACACTACCGCCCCGACGCGTCCTACGCGCCGAAAACTTTTGCGCCCCGCAAAATAGAGACGGGCGCGTTTGCCCGCAACGAGTACGCAAAAAAAATGGCGTCGATTTTCCCGAAGAATTTTCTGAAAGGGCTGAAAGTCGCAATCGACATGGCGAACGGCGCGACGAGCAAAATTTCGTCGAAAGTCTTTGCCGAATACGGCGCGGAGGTCTTCGAGGCGGGTTGCGAGCCGACGGGGCTTAACATCAACGACGGAATCGGCAGCCAGCACCCCGAAAAAATTTCCGAACTTTGCAGGCGCGTGGGCGCGGACGTCGGCTTTGCGCACGACGGCGACGGCGACAGGGTAGTGGTTTCCGACGAAACGGGTTCGATTTTGGAGGGCGAGGAAATTCTTGGGCTAATCGCCCTCGACGCAAAGGAGCGCGGCGCGCTCGCATCAAACGCAATCGTCACGACCCTCCAAAGCAACATGGGGCTTGACGAATCGCTCGCAAAAAGCGGCGTGTCGGTTTTCAGAAGCGGAATCGGCGACAGGCTCGTAATGCGCGAAATGCTCGCGCACGGCTGCTCGGTGGGCGGCGAAAACTCGGGGCACTTCATATTCTCGGAAGTGTCGCCCTGCGGCGACGGACTGGCTGCGGCGCTCGCGCTGCTTTCGGTCATGGCGGACAGGGGCGGCAAACTCTCGGAACTGCGCGGCGGAATTTCGATGTACCCGCAGGTTTCGAAAGCCGTGAAAGTGGCTCGCAAAACGCCGATTGCGGAGACAGCAAACCTCTCGAAGGCAATCGCCGAATGCGAGTCCGCGCTGGGCAAAGAGGGCAGGCTGCTCGTGCGCTATTCGGGCACGGAAAAGAAAATCAGACTGCTTGTTGAGGGCAAGGACGCCGCGAAAATCGGCGACTGCATGAAAATACTCGAAAAAGCGGTTGAAATAGACTTGCAGTAAACGCCGCCCGACTTTAATTTATCTCCAACTTTTAATTCCCGAAATTTGTATGGCAGACGAAAACACATCCCCCGAAGTAATCGAAGAACAAATCAAGAATCTCGACCCGCGCTTTATCAGGCAAATCGAAAGCGCGGAAAAATCGATAGACAAAAACCCCGCATATGTAATCGACATTTGCTGCACCGTTTTGGCGAAACACCCGTCGTGCGTGGAGGTCAGAAAAATCCTGCGTCAGGCGCAGTTCAAAAAATTCGGCAAAGGCAACCCGATTGCGAAAATCGGCGCGGCCATTCAGGGCGCGGTGTTCGCAATGCAGGCGGGCGCGAAAATCAAGAAGGGCCAGGCTATCGAAGTGATGGCGGAGGCCGAAAAACTTTTGTCGGCGTGCCCCGAAAACGAAGCCGTTCTCAAAACGCTCGCGGACGCCGCGGCAAGCCTCCAATACTGGGGGACGGTCGCTGAGGCGTATCAGGCTATCGCCCGCTTCAAGCCCGACAACGAGAAAATCCTGATGTCGCTCGCCGACGCGCTCGTAAAGAGCAAACAGCCCGACGCCGCAATGCAGGTCTGCGAAAGAATCCTCAAAAAGAACCCGTCCAACGGCGACGCGCAGGCGATTGCCCGCAGCGCGTCGGTCATCAAGACGATGGAAAAGGGCGACTGGGAAAACACGGAAGTCAGCGCGACAAAGAAAGTCAAGGACGCCGAGGAAACCCTCAACCGCCAGAAGGAGACAAGCTCCGTCAACGACGAGGAAACCCTCAACAAGATGGTCGAACGCCTCGCCGCGCAAATCCAGACCGACCCCGAAAACATCAATCTTTACCGCGAAATCTGCGGACACCTCCGCACGCTCAAACGCTTCGACGAAGCCCTCGAATACGTCCGCAAGGCCCGCCAGCAGCCGCTCGGCAAGGGCGACACCACGTTCGAGAAAATGGAGCAGGGCTTCCTCGTTTCGTCGATGGACAAAAAGATTGCCGAACTCACAAAGAAGCTCGAAGAAAACCCGTCGGACGAACAGCTCAAAGCGGAGCTTGCGCAACTCAAAAAACAGGAGCACGACATCAAGCTCGAAAACGCAAAGCAGATGGTCGAACGCTACCCCAACGATTTCAGCTACCGCTTCGAACTCGGCACGCTTCTGTTCGAGGACGGAAATCTCGACGAGGCAATCATGCAGTTCCAGATTTCGCAGCGCAGCCCGAAAGTCCGCGCGCAGTCGCTGCTTGGCTTGGGCAGGGCGTTCACGATGGGCAAGAAATACGACCTTGCGGTAGACCAGCTTGAAACCGCCAAGAAAGAGTCGAAGATTATGAACGACTCGAAAAAGGAAATCATATACGAACTCGGCACCGCATACGAGCTTATGGGCAAGCCCGAACAGGCTTTCAACGAGTTCAAGGAAATCTACTCGGCGGATATTTCCTACAAGGACGTTGCCGCAAAAATCAACGCCTACTACGCAAAGAAGTAGACCTTGCAAAAAGACACGCAAAAACGCGCCCCGATTTCGGAGCGCGTTTTTTGTTTGCGCGGCGCGCTGTTTAAAATTTTGAGCGCGGCTTTGAGCGGCGTAGTGCTTCGGAGCAGCGCAGAGCTGCAAAGACCGCCGCGAGGGGCGGCGAATTCTCCGCCCTTGCGGCTACGCGTTAGCGAAGCGTTCTGCGAATTTTTTGTGGATACCGTCGAACGAGCCGTTGCTGAAAAACACGCAGACGGACTTTCCGCTTTCGGCGGAGATGTCGGCGGAAAGCTTTTCAAGCAGGGCTTGGTTTGAGTCGAAAGCGTGCAGTTTTTTCGGGTTGTGGGTTGCCGCCATTTCCGCGGTGTCTATGCGTCGGGCGGGGTCTGTCTTTGCGGTGTTGGCGTGCCCGATGTAGGCGGCGTCGGCGAGTTCGAGAGCCTCGCCGAAAGCGTCCTGAAAAACGTTCATTTTCGCCGTGTTGCTGCGCGGCTCGAAAGCGACGTAGAGCTTGGCGTCGGGATATTTCTGGCGCATGGACTCAATCGTCAGGCGGATTGCCGTCGGGTGGTGTCCGAAATCTTCTACGGCGAGGATTTTTTCCGTCTTCAAAATCGTCTCCTGCCTGCGCTTGACGCCCTTGAATTTTGCGAGCGGCGAAAGGTCGATGTCGAGCGGGTTTGCCCCGCCGCGCACGAGCGCCGCGCCGACGGCGGCCATCGCCGCGTTGCGGGCGTTGTATTCTCCCTGCAAATTCCACTCGACGCGCTTTTCGATTCCGCCGCACACGAGCGAAAACGACGACGAATCCGCCGTCTGCCTGAAATCCTTTATGCGCACGTCGCAGTTTTCGCCGAAGCCCACTTTTATGCGCTTCGTCCACGGCGTGTCTTCGAGCGACGCAATGTTGGGGTCGTCGCCGTTTTCGACAATCGCGCCGAGGGGGGATACGATTCTGCGGACATGCGAGAACGTGCGCTTTACGTCGTAGAGGTCGCGGAAAATGTCGGCGTGGTCGAATTCGATGTTGTTTACCAGAAGGACAAAGGGGCGGTAGTGGATAAATTTGCTGCGCTTGTCGAAGTAGGCGGTATCGTACTCGTCGCCCTCAATCGCAAACGGCGCGTCGGTCGAGCCGAGGTTCGAGCCGCCTTCGGCGAGGTCTGTCGGAACTCCGCCGATGAGCCAGCCCGCATCGACGCCGTTTGCCCTCAGCAGGAACGCGGCAAGGCATGTGGTTGTGGTCTTGCCGTGCGTGCCGCTTACCACGAGCGACTTCCTGTCGCCTATGAGGTTTTCGCCGATGAGCGCCGAGAGGCTTGTGTACCTGTATTTCCGCGCCGCGAGCATGAATTCAAGCTCCGGATTCATGCGGCTGATTGCGTTGCCGACGACGACCAAATCGGGCGCAAAGTCTTCCAGATTTTTCGGGTTCCAGCCCTCGCGCGCGTCAACATGCGCGTTGGCGAGCGCGCTTTTCATTGGCTCGTACATGCCCGTGTCGCTTCCGCAGACGGAGTGCCCGAGGCGTTTCATGAGAATGGCGACGTTTCCCGTCGCCGTGCCGCAAATTCCGATAAAATAGATTTTCATTTTCGCCGAAATTTCTAAGCCCGATTTCGCGAAAAGTCGAGCGGGATTAGCAAAAAAAAACGCGTCGGGCGGGGGCGGACGGATTTTGCGCGCACCAAAACAATGCGGCGGCGCGGGAAATCCGTGCGGCATTCCGACGTCCCGCCGACGCGCTATTCCGAAATTTCGAGCGCGTATTTATGCTTTCGCGGAGTGGCGATTGCGCGGATTTCCGCGCGGGCATTTTCGCGCTCTTCCCTTAGCAAATTCTCGCGCGGCGCGTGCTCGCGGTAGAGTTGCGCGAGGCGCACATAGTACGGATTGTTCCGCGTCCTGCCGATTTCTTCGACGGCGTTTGCCGCGTCGTCCGCCGTCGTGCCGTCTTTGATTTTGTCGGCAAACATTTCGCGCAGGTGGGCGAGGAAGCGCAGGCGTTCGTTTATGAGTCTGATTTTCTTGCAGAGCGCAAGTATCTTGCGCGAAGCTTCAATCTGCGGGGTTTCGAGCGCGGCGGTGTCGATTCCCCTTGCAAGCTCGGCGGAGTGGAAGACGCCGACTTTTTTGCCGTCGATTTTCAGCGCGTATTTTCCGCTCGGCAGATTTTTAACTGCAAGCGTCTGTTTGTTCAGCGAGCTGCGGAAGTCGATGTATTTTGCCGCGCTTTCCTCCGCGGGCGTCAGCGCAAGCGGCAGCGCGTATTCGAGAGACTCGAAGCGCAGCCCGCCTGCGCTTTGCTTTACGTTTGAAATTTCGCAGTTTACCGCGCAAATATTTTCCCTGTCGATTTCCGCCGAGCACACCGTCGCCGGTTCTCCGAGCGATTTTAGGAATATCGCCGCCATCGCAAACCCTCCCGCTTCGGACGGGTGCACGCGGTCGCTTCCGATTATTGTTTTGCCGCGCCCAGCCTCGCTCTGGAAGTCGGCGTTTATCCGCACCGTCTCCGCCCAAATATCGACGAATTCCGCGTTGGGAATCCGCCTTGCGGCGTCTTCGCAGATTTTGCCGTAGCGTCCGAGCCGCGCGTTCAGCCCGACGTGCGGGTCGGTTGGGCTTTCGAGCGTTTCGTCGAAAATCGACGGCGAGAAAATGTAGAGTCTGCGCGAATTTTCCGCAAGCTTCTCCGCGACTTTCGCGAGCCGTTCTGCGTAGACGCTTTCGAGCCGCGCGATTTCCTCTTCGCACTTCGGGTTTTTCGCCCGCTCTTCGCGCGTGAAATATTTTCTGCCGACGTCGTTCATGCCGACCATCAAAACGTAAACGTCGGCTTTGGGTTTGAGTATGTCGGTCCGCATTCGGCGCAGCAGGTGGAAAGCCGACTGCCCCGCCGTCCCCCTGTTAAGGTATTGCAGCTCTGTTTCGGGAAAGCGCGTGCTGTAATAATATTCCAAAAACATCTGGTGGTAGCCGTTGTGCGTAATGCTGTCGCCGACGAACGCGATTGTCTCGCCCCCGCGCACGGCGACGGGCGCAAGCCTTGTCTGCGCCGAAAGCGCGGCGGCGGCACTTGCCGCAAGAATGAGCATGGTAAATTTCATCAAATCCATTCTGCCTTTCCGCCGCTCAGACGCAACGGAATTTTAAGCGTAAAAGTTTGCAATGCCTTTTCACGAATCTCGAAATTTGCTTGTGAAAACACGCGACTTGCGGCAAAATGCGCCCGATTTCCGAAAATGAAAAAACAGCCGCCAGAAATACGCATTCTCACCGACGACGTCGCAAACAAAATCGCGGCGGGCGAGGTTGTCGAACGCCCAGCGGCGGTCGCAAAAGAGCTTCTCGAAAACGCGATAGACGCGGGGGCTACGCGCATCGAAATAGAATTCAAGCACGGCGGAAAATCGTTCGTGAAAGTTGTGGACGACGGCTGCGGAATGACGCGCCAGCAGGCTCTGACATGTCTCGAACCGCACGCGACAAGCAAAATCCGCGCGCCCGAAGACCTCTTCAACATTTCAAGCTACGGCTTTCGCGGCGAGGCGGTGCCGTCCATCGCAAGTGTCAGTCGTTTCCGCCTGCGCACCAGACCCGAAGCGCAGGTCTTGGGCACTGAAATCGACGTCTACGCTGGCAGCGTAAATTCCGTGCGCGACTGCGGCATGGCGGCGGGCACCGAAATCACCGTCGAAAACCTTTTCTGCTCCGTCCCTGCGCGGCGGAAATTTTTAAAAAGCGACAACGTCGAGGCGTCGCACATCGTCAAACTTTGCAGGCTCTACGCGCTCGCCTTGCCCGACCTTTCGATAACGCTTGTCGAAAATTCTCGCACCGTCTTCCGCTCCGAGCGCAATCTCGGCGTGCTCGACAGAATCGAACGCGTTTTCGGCGCGGAGATTTCGTCAAAGCTTTTCGAACTGCGCCGAAGCGGGCGCGGCGGCATGGCGGTCTCCGGCGCGATACTTCGCGCGGGCGAATCTTTTCCGACGGGGCGCAACATCTGCGCGTTTATCAACGGCAGACCCGTGGAGTGCAAGGCGGTCTATTCGGCGATAAAGGAGGCGTATTCGCAGTTCGTGCCGAAGGGCAGGTTCGCGTCGGCGTACCTTTTCATCGAGCTAGACCCGCGCACGGTTGACGTCAACGTGCACCCAGCCAAACGCGAAGTGCGCCTAAAAAACGAGTTCCAAGTGCGCGACTTTCTCTTTGCGGCGATTTCGTCCGCGCTCGCCGAATCGAACTCGAACCTGCGCGAAAATTTTTCGGCCGAATCCGCCGCCGAACCCGAATTTTCCGCGGTTCCGAAGCCCGCGCTTACGCCCGCAAGCGAGGCCGAAATTCCCGCGCCGCGGCTCGGCAATCACGAGACCGCGCAAGCGGCGGAGCGCTACCCCGCTCCCGCCCGCGGATTTTCAAAACCTCTTTCCGTAGCGGAAAAGCCCGCGTTTTCTCCTGCGGTTTCGGACGAACAAAAACCGCCCGTTCGCGAAATTCCCGCGCTTGCGCCCGTCGGACGCGGCGTTTCCGAACGCGCAGACGCGCCGCAAAAATCGGCAATAGCAGCAGTCGCCGCAGAGTGGCGCTACATCGGCTGCCTAAAAAAACGCTTCGCAATTTTCGAGACCGCAAAGGGGCTTGTTCTCATGTCGGTTTCCGCCGCCCTCAAACGCGTCAGATACGAGGAGATTTTGGCTGGGCTTCGCGGCGGCAAAGTGGTGTCGCAAAACCTGCTGATACCGCTGCCGCTGAAATTCGAGCGCGGCGACGATGAGTATTTCTCGGCAAACAGAAAGGCGTTCGAAACCTGCGGGTTTGTCGTCGAGGATTTCGGCAAGTCGTTTTACAGAATTTCCGCCGCACCCCTCTGGCTGAAATACGGCGACATCGAAAATTTCGTGCGCGACTTCGTCGAAATTGCACGTGAGGAAAACCGCGCCCTGCGCAAGTCCGCGCTGTCGGACGAAAATTTCGCGCGGTCGCTCGTGGTCAGATACGGCGCGGCGGACTTCACATGCACCGAAACCACCGCGACCGAACTTCTGGCAAAACTCCTTTCGGGAAATTCGGGCGCGTCGTCGCCCGATGGCAAACCCACGCTCAAAGAAATCTCCGACGCCGAAATCCTGCGCATGTTCCAGATGTAGCGGGCTTGCCGCCGCCGGAATTCTTTCTCCTTTCCAAAAATCAACATAATCAAAAATACATATGAGAAAACAGAAAATAATTGCGTTTATCGCGCTTTTGTGCGCGGCGTTTCCCGCCTCCGCCGCGGAAATCCGCGTGTCCGATTTCGGCGCGAAACCCGACGACGGAAAGTGCGACATTTCGGCAATCCGAAAGGCGTTTGCCTATGCCGTTGCCAACAAAGCCACGACCGTGCGCTTCGACGCCGGCGTCTACGATTTGAATATCGGCGACGCAACTCGTGATATTTTCGAAATCGACGGCGCGGAGAATCTTTCGATAGTCGGTGCTGTCGGTTCGGACGGCGAGCCGAAGACCGTCTTTTTGCGCAGGTACAAACCCGAAAGAAATCTCTTCGGCGGAAAAATCCTCAAAGTGCTGCGCTCTCCGAATCTTTCGGTCAGGGGAATTGCGTTCGACAATTTTCCGCGCTACATGAGCTGCGGCGAAATCGTCGCAAACGACGGCAGGGGCATTACCGTAAAAGTTTTCGAGGGTAATCCGTACCTCGACGGCACATACGCCTACTGCTCCAACCTGTGGGACGGGAAAACGGGAAACCTCGTGGTCGGCAAACCGAGCACGACTTTCGGCACCGACGTTGACAGAAATTTGCGCGAGTTCGAAATGAAGAAAATCGGCGCGGAGTCGGAAAGGCTCATGCGCCTCGATTCCCCGAAAGTCGCGCGGACGGCGGCCGTCGGCGAAGTGTTCTCGTGGAATTTCGGCTGGCGCGGACACCAAATTCTTTTCGAGCGTTGCGACAACCTGCGCCTCGAAAACGTCGCCGTCAGAAGCTCGATAGGCTTCTGCATGCTCGCTTTCAAATGCCGCAACATCTACGCAAAAAACGTGGAATTCAGGCGCGAAAAAGGCTCGCACCAAATGAACGTCGGCAGCCGCGACGCATGGAAAATCCGCGCATGCCGCGGGCTTGCCGTCGTCGAAAACATGTATGTCGAGGGCGTCAGGTGGGACGGGCAGAACGTCCACGGAACTTTCGTCTACCCCTACGGAAGAGTCGGCAAAAACGCCCTGCTTATGTCGAACGATTTCGGCGGGCCGACGGGTTCCAACGACGAAGTTTTCGAGGTCGGGACAAAGGTCGGCTTCTGGAAAAATAAATCCGAGGAAGTTTTGCTTACGATAAAAAGCGTTCGCAAAAGCGGAACGAAAGTGGGGCGCAATTCGCAACCCGCATACGAGGTCGAATTCGTCGAGACTGTCCCAGATTTCGTCGGCGAAACAACCCTCTGCAACCTCTACGGGCTGAATCTCGACTCCTACGTTCTCATTAATTCAACGTTCAAAAATATCGCGGGGTGCGCTAGCCTTATCCGCAACGACAACGTAAACATCGCGGGCTGCACTTTCGACCACATCATGTACCCCGCAGTGTGCGTCGGCGGCGCGATTGCCGAGGTGGAGGGCGTGGTTTCCAAGAACGCGTACATTTGCGGAAACAAGTTCGTCTCTTGCGGCTGGTCGGCTCGCCACGGCGCGTCGGCGGCGGTCGCCGTGCGCATACAGCCTTCCCAAAAGACTCCGATTGAAACCGCGCCGTATATCGAAAACGTCGTAATCGGCGGCAACGAGTTCTCGGACTGCAACGTCGGAATAGACGCGGCGGGCGCGGACGGACTCTACATTTCGGGCAACAAATTCGAAAACGTCCGCAAGACAATTTTAGAGCGCAAAAATCAAAATGTATTCATAAATAACAATGTTGAATAGCCTGAATCTGGGCTTTCAGAATCCTGAAAACGCAAAAAAAGACGTCCGAACGGAAACTAATTCGGACGCCTTTTTTTATGTCGTCTCACGACGACCGCAACACTACAACAACACTAATACAACTATACACACGCTTTCTATATCGGACAAAATTTTTCCGCTTAAACGGATTTTTCAAAACTTTAAAATTTTCCATTCGGGACGATTAGAAAAATACCGCCGACAAGCGCGGATATTAACCGATATAAAAAGATGCAAAATATAAAAAATAAGTTGTCGTGCTCGGCGGCCGCCGCGGCATGTTTTTCAATCGCGGCGTTCGCGGAGGCGTCCGCAGAACCCCTTCCGTTCGGAAATTTCGGCTTGGACCAGCTTTCCGAATGCGTCTCGAAATTGCAGTCCGACGTGAAAAACGAAACGGGCTTCAAGCCCTTCTTCGACTACTACGCCGTTCTGCTCACAAACCCCTACGGCGGGGCGGAGCAGGGCACCAACTACACCCACGAAATGATTTACGGCATCACCGGAGACCTCGAAAAAGTCGTCGGCTGGAAAGGCGCAACGCTCGTGGTTTCGGGGGCGTACAATGCGGGCGGAAATCTGTCGAACACGATAGGAAATTTCTTCACGGTCTCGGAGTCGTCGGTGGTTGACGGCGGCATGTTCTTCGAACTCTATCTGGCGCAGAAAATCGACTTGGCAAACGGCGATTCCGCAACCGTGCGTCTTGGCAGAATCGCGATGGCGGACAGCTTCAACTCGCTCCCGATTTTCGGCAGCCTCGTAAGCGGCGCGTTCGACTCTACGCCGGCGTCGATGTTCGGCAACAGCCCGTTCACCTCGTCGCCCGTCGCAACTTGGGGCGCGAGCGTCAAGTACGAAACCGTCGAAAACCTGAGCCTCTGCGCGGGGATTTATCAAATTCCGCAAAACGTGCAGTCTACGACGTGGAGCGGAACCGACTGGCGCATACAGTCGGACGACGGCTATATGGCGATGTTCCAAATTGCGTGGAACCCGACATTCTGCGCGGAGTCGGACGGCTCAGGCGGACTTTCGGGAACATACCAAATCGGCGCATGGTTCTTCGGCGGCTTCGACATGCCGTACCTCGACGGCAGCACTGGCTCGCGCGGCAACGGCTACGGATTCTACGCGCACGGGCAGCAGCAAATTTGGGCCGAAAGGGATAATCCGAATAAGTACGTTTCGGTTTTCGCGGGCGCGCAGGTCGCGCCGGTAAATTCGATTTCGACAATGCCGCTAATGCTCTACGGGGGCTTCCAGTTGCAGGGCTTCGTCCCGAAAAGGGAAAACGACGGCTTGTGCGTCGCCTTCGCAAACGGGTGGTTCAGCTACGAACTTAATAAAGTTCAGGAGGCGACATACGAAAACATGATAGAAATAACATACGTCATGCAATTAAACGAAAATGTATCAATACAGCCAGATTTTCAGTATATAATGAGACCCTATGGCAATAGCGGAATCGACGATGCCCTCGTGGTCGGCGGACAACTGATAGTGTCGTTTTAGCCAGACGGGGGCTGAAAAAGCCCCGCAACGAAAGAAGGACACAAACGGATTATAATAACAGAAAGACATTTAAGAGGGCGAGACTGGGAGATGAAAAATTTTTTTAAATTTCGCATTGACAAGCCCTCTCTAAAATGTATGTTAAAGGGCATAATATTTTAAACCACTGGGGTGGTAGTTCAGTTGGTTAGAACGCCTGCCTGTCACGCAGGAGGTCGCGAGTTCGAGTCTCGTCCATCCCGCCACTTTAAAGAATAAAAAAGGCTGATTTGCAGTAAGTTGCGAGTCAGCCTTTTTTTGTGTCTTCCACTGGCAAAATACAAGTAGTTGATAAATGGGTTCTAACAAAATGGCTTTTCCAACAAAACGACCACTAAATGGCAACTAAGACCCCGCCAAGCAAAGTTGGCGACACCTTTTTTGAAGGCTTTTGAGGCATAATAAAAGCCCATCGAATAAACGATGGGCGTGAGAATTAAGCAATCTTTGCACTTTGAAGTTCGGGCTTCTTATAGTCTGACGGATAGATGTTAAAGTATTTTTCAGCGTCCTCTTTTTTAGCGACTCCCAGATAGTGTTCAAAGAGTATGTCGGTACGTCTATGGGAGACTATCAACGCAGTGTCGGTAAAGTTTCTGTGAAGTGCGACGTGGTAGCTCACAAAACTGTGCCTGAATGCGTTGTGCGGTGGAAACTTTACCATTGTGCCCCTGCCTTTCTTAACGTCTTCAGCTGTTACGATTAGCCCCGCTCTGCGATACGCGAGTTCGCGCCTGCGTTTAAACTTCCTTTCACACATTGTGAACGCGCTCTTGGGAGTCCGTTCCAGCCAAGCCCACAAGTTGTCGGGAAGATTCTCAATAAATTGCCTGCGATTCTTTTTTGTCTTTTCGGCAGGAGTTTCAATACCCCTTTCCTTGAAGTTTATTTCGTCGTATTCAACTCTTGCGATGGCAGAACTTCTCATTCCCGCAAACATTCCCAACGCCATCAATCCGCATATTTCTGGGTCGTATTTTTCATTCGCCCTCAACAGCCTTTCCGCCTCCTCTACTGTTAAAATTCCAATTTCACCTCGGACAATTTTTTCCATCGGAAGCTTTATTGCGATATTTTTACTTATCCATTCGTTGCTTTCGAAGTAGGACCACGTAGCCCTTATTATATCCTTATAGTTGGATTTTGTCTGCCCCTTGTATGGTAGCTTATCAAGCCATTCTATAAGCTCTTTGCGAGTTATATGCTCAACAAACTGGTCTCCGAAAGTTTCGCAAAATACTTCAAGTATTCGCCTAACCCTCTTAACGTGGCTTTCGTCCCGCCCCTTGCTTCTCATAAATTTTATGTATTCATTGCAAGCGGCAAAAGTAGTTATCAGTTCCACCTCGCCTCTATGGTTTTGTTGCCAAAATAGCCATAGGTCGCGGAAGCTAATATCTTCCCCCATAGCGGATTTGATTTGTGCGATGTCGCTGATTTCCTCCTTACTCAACCTGAACAAAGAGTGGAATGAATCATCCTCCAAGAATGTGTGTGTTTTGAGGAAATTATCTCTTAATTCTTCCGTTTCAAAGAATCGGGAAAAGCGTTCACCATTTTCTCGCCAAGCCACTTTGAATGGCGACTTGCGACCTTCTTCGTATGATTTGTAAACCTTTGGCATAGTCCCTAAATTATAGTATAAAATTGTTGAAGATTCAAGATTATTGTTGTTGTATCTGTATAATTATCATTCTGTTGGATAAGCAAACGCATCGGAAACACTTAATTCATTTCCGCTGAAAACTTCCGCTCGGGAACGCGTGGATAGATACTCTTTTGCCGTTAAAGGAAAGTTGTTTTTTACAATGCCTTCGATGCAAGAGAAAGCTTTGCCGTCAAACCCGAAGAAATTCCTAAAATTGGAGTTCAACCTGCTTGTGTACCGCGGAAGATTCTTTTTATCGTATCCCTTTAATTCCTTTTTCAATGCACAAGAGCAAATTACTTTCCACGCAAAACTGACGTCCATTGAGTCGTTGCTTTTGAACAATGATACGTCAGAATAGTGGACTCGTATTGAATGTTCCCCGAACTTTATTTTAACTTCAGATGGCGAAATTAAATCCATACTCAATAATTTGAGGGTTGGATTTTCTGGAACAGGAAGTTTTGTCCCGCGCCAAGCATAATACGCGTTTGAATTTTTACTCTTGCGCGAAGCATCAAGAAATGAAGCTAATTCCTTTTTGACAGACAAACCTTGTTCGGAAGATGACACCAATTCTCCGACTTCAATGCACCTTCCTCTGTGCTTTGATATAAGCATTTCAAGCGGAGAATCTATTTCTCCGAAAGTTATAACAACGGGTACGAATTCTCCGATAAGAGGCTTTATGTATTCTATAAAATTTCTGGAACTAAAACGGAAAAATACCCGATAGTGTTCAGATAAAATAACATTACCCAGAAAAAAGCCGTCGCAACCATATCCCAATGCTGATACACTTGAAGAAATCCCTAATATCTTTGCTACATTTTGGGCGAAATTCTTAAAGTTTAATGTTAGGATTTTTGCTTGTGCCGAAGCCATTTCATAACACCCGCCTAAGTCTCCAATCGCAATATATCCATTTTCACAGCGCGAGACTTTGTAATTCTCGTGCCTTATGTAGAATTCGCTTACGGAAGAATTGTTTGCGTCATAGTTGAGTATTCCCGAACCCACGAAAGAGCGTCTGGTATTCTCTCCTAATAAGACATCCCAGATATAGCTACAATACGGGAAGTGGCGTTCCCGACGGAACCAAGAAATCAAGTTTTTCATTCGACGTATCCCTCGACAATCCTTTGGATTTGAAAAATTTTTCGACAAGCTCCTCATCACACCCAACTTGAAACCTCGCCTTGAATGGACTGGAAATTTTCACACGATATGTTTTTGAAGAATCCGCAAATACGAATTCAAATACTGCTGATAATATTTCAGTATCTGGGTTTTCCATAGCCTCAAACAGAGGGAATGCCACATTCCCTGTATGGGTTGTTTTGCACATAGATACGTCCATTTGGGTAAAGCTTACAATGCTCACAGATTTGATTTCGTCGGACAATTCACCCAACGTGAGGATATCGTAAGATTTCAAAGCGTTGAGATTGTATTTCCCGTTTATTACATACATTACTCCATCGCCCAATATATCGGCGAACAAGCTATTATATATCTGGCACAACTTTTTATTGGCGTACCTCACATAAATTGAAAGTTCTCCTGTTTTAGTATCCAGACGCAAAATGTCCATCAGTTGTGGGTTGCATCGCAATATTTCTTCTTTGTCTTCCGAATTTACGACGAGCATTTGTTTAGACGCCAAGCTATGGAATACACAATAATAGGTATATTTACCCACATTATGTGCGTGAATTTCCGCAAACCGCCTTGAAGTCGTTTGTTTGAAATAATCCGACAAGCGCAATCTCATTGTTTCGATTTGCGATTCGCCAAGAGATGGGGTTTCCCGTAGCTTTGTAGGTCTAAAATTGATATAGCAATGTTCTTCTTGCGCCAATCTGCAAGAAACTACTATCTGGCAATTTTTTTGCGTTGTGTCCGTTAATATTAGTCGGGACGCCAAAGTATAAACATCTTCATTCTCGCCGACCTCCTGCCCTAAGAGCTTTAGCCTTTCGGCAATTATCTCTCGCAATTCAGGGCGGGCAATCGAGTGAAAATAGTACAATTTATCCCCTAATTGGTCAGGACAATTTTCACAAAGAAATTTAGCCAACTTGGAATAGTTTGGCTTATTGCCTTTAAAGAAATCCGATTCTAAAATTCCAAGCTTGTAAACTTCTTCTTTTATTGAAACGAACGAAGATTCGTTTTCTACACAGTCGAGCTTACGCAATAGCGATGATGTAATAAAAGACTTTAATGTAGCCATCTTTCATAAGACCTTTCAGTTAATTTTGTAATGTAGGTGGCACGAGACCGTGCGTTGTTCTGCTTCGTTGTACTGAATATACCTCGGAACGAAAAAGGAGGTGGTCCTTGCGCCTCGCAGCGCACACACTCTAATCGGCTGAAAAATGTCCGACAGAGTGGGCAAAGGGTTTCCCCGATTGCCGACATAATCCAAAGAGTTAAAGATTATCTCTTTCGATGCTCATATAAAATCTCTATTGGCTCCCCAAAATCAAGAAGATTTTTTAAATCATTCATAACTAACTATCGTATCGAAAGTTATTGTAAAACTATTTTCCCGTTCCGCTAAAATAGGGAGATTCCTTTGAAATAGGACACGTTTTCAGGTTAGATTTGCCATTTTCAACAAGTATCATTTTCGCAATAAGCTTATAGTTAATATATTAACAATAGGACACAAAGGCAAATAGGACTGTCCTATCCCAATTGGTGCGACTGCGGTTCAACGACAAAAACTTGAACTCCGCGTTTCACCCAAAATTTTAACTCCGCCAGTCGCTAAGGGGAAATGCTCCGCAAGAAATGGAAGCTAACAGCGACATCAACTTAACCGAAAGGGTTGCGAGACTCGAATGCATCATTCGGACGCAAAACGACCTCATCATTCAGTTGATAGAGCGAATTGGAGATACATTTGCAAAACAGGCATTTACGGTTGACGAGCTTACAACTCGTTGGGGCTATGAAAAAAGTAGCGTCTATAAAATCATAAATGAGCACGGATTAACCTTGTTAAGAGGGGCAAATGGCAAACCAAGAAAGCCAATCGCTGTATTGAGAGCGTCCGTTTTGGATTACGAGAATGGCAGAACGCTACAACCCAAACCAAAGCGCAAAACTAAGCCTGCTGTAAGTTGGGCGGAAAGACCTTGCTTTCCAAAGCCTACAATCTCAAAAATTCCTTCTTTTTGCGGCAAAGGGGTTCGACTTGGAGACCTCTAAATGCAAATCAATTCAGGAAAACTCTCGCGCACCCAAAAGTGCGTAATTTACGGTTGCGAAGGTGTGGGTAAAAGCACATTCGCGGCAAAATTCCCAAAGCCATTGTTTATGGATTTGGAAGGCGGCACGGCGCACTTGGACGTCAATAGAGCAGAAGTCGCCTCTTGGGAAAATATCATATCAACAATAGACGAGCTTATCGAGAATTCTCAAGGATTCCAGACGCTCGTTATAGATACCGCAGACTGGGCGGAGCGTATGTGCTCGGCTTACCTGTGCAAGAAGTACAAAAAGACCGGCATCGAAGACTTCGGGTACGGCAAAGGCTATCAGTATCTCGCAGAGGAATTCGCGGGTATGCTTGCAAAGCTTACCGAGCTTCAAAATAGCGGAATGCACATTGTAGTTCTTGCGCACTCGACAATCCGCAAGCTCGAATTGCCAGAGGAAAACGGCACATACGACCATTACGAACTGAAATGCTCGAAGACCGTATCCCCTCTCATCAAGGAATGGTCCGACGGGCTGTTGTTCGCCAACTACCGTACATACATTCAGGCAAGCGCAAACGGCAAAGGCAAGGCTGTCGGCGGCAAAGAGCGTGTCCTCTACACCGAACATACAGCGTTCTGCGACGCAAAAAACCGTTGGGGATTGACTGGCGTTCTGCCGCTCACCTTTGAAAGCGTGAAATCGGTATTCGTCGGTTCAAAAGTTCCCAACACTTCAAAAATATCAAACGAAGAAGATGTCGCAGATTTGGGCGATGCCGAAATTGCCGACCCCAAGAAAGCCGATCTGACTCTGCTTGAAACGGCAATGGAGTTTTCGGCGGTGTCCCCCGACGAGTTGAACGCATACCTGCGCGGAAATAATCCTAAAGGCAAAAAGTTCATATCCGACTCGCAGACCTATACAGACCTTGAGCCGTCCGTTCTCGCAAAAATAGCAGATGAAAAGAACTGGGCCAAAGTTGAAGCCTGCATATCGGAAAGGAGGGCTAAGTAATGAATACCTCCGACAATGAAAGATTGGATTGGAATTCCGAAACTTCAGCAGAGGCAAAGGAATTCGTTCTTCTCCCCGAAAACACGATAGTTGACTTCACCGTTGTGGGCTTTGAGCGAGCGACAACTTCCAAGGGCTACAATATGGCGAAACTCACGCTTAAGTGCCAAACAGCCGACGGATTGGAAACAACCCTTCATGAAAACCTTGTCCTGCTTCGCTCCTGCGAATGGAGAATAAACCAGTTCCTCACCTGCGTCGGGCTTCGCAAACACGGCGAACGTTCCGTGCCAAAGTGGAACTTGGTAAACGGTAGCCACGGCAAGGCAAGGCTTGGCGTTGAATCTTGGCAAGGCAAGGACGGTAAAACTTACAGCGGCAACGTCATAAAGTCCTACCTCGAACCCGAGGAGTCCGCAGATACGGACGACGACGAGGATATTTTCTAAGGAGGTGCGGTATGGACATCGTATTCAATATTGAAACCGCAGGACTTCCCAAAGATGAAATCCTCCACCTCATGCCCGAGTTCTCTGCTCCGAGCAATTATAAAGACGAGGAGAAAATACAAGCGTGGAAAGCGAAGAAGCAGGAAGAATGGTTCTTGGACGCTTCGAGTTCGGCTCTGTCTGGCAAAATTCTTGCGATAGCAGTTCAAGAGCCTTTCAAGAATGCGTCATTCTTTGCCGACGAGAACGAAAAAAATCTCCTGCAAGCTTTCTGGGAGTACTATCGCAACCATTGCACTTGCCGCTTTGTGGGCTTCGGGTGCAACTCGTTTGCAATACCGTTCCTTGTAAGACGCTCGTGGGTCAACCGTGTTGCTGTTCCGAATATCTTCAGAGGAAGATTTCTAAACGGCAATTTCATAGACCTTATGCAGGTCTGGGGTTGCGGAACATCGGATCGGACGACTCTTGCGAACTTGGCAAAATTCTTCGGGCTAAAATATGAGCCTATCGCGACTCCATTAGAATCGATGTGGAGAATAAGCCGTAAAACCGCATTGAAAGAGATGGAGCGCGATGTTTTAGCTATTCGCTACATCGGAGAAGTTATGGGCGTTGTCGCCGAGGAGGATTTCCAATGGGAATAGTCATCGGAATAGACTCTGGAGCGAACGGTGGTGTGTGTGTTTTGTATCCCGATAAGGCGGCATTTGCCGCCCCAATCGGGAGCATAACCGAGCTTCGCGACATTCTGGAAACTGCCGAAAAGTATGCCAAAGAAAAATCATACTCTCTCGAATGTTTTGTCGAGGAAGTTACGGGCTACATAGGCGGAAAACCTCAACCCGCAAGCCGCTCTTTCGTCTTGGGCAAGTCATACGGCTCAATTCTTGGGCTTCTTGTCGGCTTGGGAATCCCATTCCGCACTGTTCGACCGCAGAAATGGCAGACTGGGCTTTCTGGAGTTCGCGGGATTGAATATACCGCCCGCAAGCGCAGGTTAAAGGGAATCGCCGCAGAGCGGTATCCGCAGTTGAAACCTACTCTAAAGACAGCCGACGCAATTCTCATCGCCGACTATGGGAAAGGAGCTAACCATGGAGCTTAGACCTTACCAACAAAAGGCGGTGGAAGCGGTATTCAAGTCTTGGGAAGAATTCGACAAAACATTGCTCGTGCTTCCCACTGGGTGCGGGAAAACCGTATGCTTTGCGAAAGTGGCGGAGCGTGCGTTAAAGGACGGGGGCAATGCTCTCGTTCTCGCCCACCGCGACGAGCTACTAACCCAAGCCCGCGACAAAATCGCCGCCGCTACTGGGCTTTCCTGCGCTTTCGAGAAAGCGGGAGAATCTGCTATCGACAGCATTTTCCCCATAACTTGCGCTTCCGTACAAACTCTAATGCGCGACAGCAGGCTTCGGAGATTTTCGCCCGACCATTACGGGACAATCATTGTTGACGAGGCGCACCACGCCCTGAGCGATTCGTATCAAAATATCCTGAATTACTTTTCTTCAGCAAAGGTGCTTGGCGTAACAGCCACGCCAGACCGTGGAGACAAGCAAAACCTCGGAAAGTATTTTGAGGACATCGCCTACGAATACTCCATCAGGGACGCCATTAACGAGGGATACCTCTCGAAAATCCTCGTGCAGACAATACCGCTTAAAATATCGCTAAAAGGCGTAAAAACTACGGCGGGCGACTATTCGGCGGACGATTTAGGCTCTGCCATAGACCCATACCTCGAAGAAATCGCCAAGCATATTCCAAGAGACCGAAAGACGCTAATCTTTCTGCCCTTGATTGCGACATCGGCTCGAATGGCGCAAATCCTAAAATCGCTTGGGTACAAGGCGGAGCATATCGCGGGGGTGTCGTCGGAGCGCAAGGAGATACTCGAACGCTTCCATAACGGCGAAACTACGGTGCTTTGCAATTCAATGTTGCTGACCGAGGGATACGACGAGCCGAGCGTCGATTGTGTCGTCTGCCTAAGACCTACAAAAATCCGCTCGCTCTATGCCCAAATCATAGGCAGAGGAACGAGGATTTGCGGCGGCAAGAAAAACCTGCTCGTTCTGGATTTCCTATGGCAGTCCGAACAGCACAGCCTTTGCCACCCTGCAAGCCTTATTGCCGACAAATCGGACGTAGCCGAGCAGATGACAAAGATAGCCGAAAACGGGGAAATCTTCGACCTGAACGACCTTGAGCAGAAAGCGGAAAACACTGCCAGAGAAATGCGCGAAAAGTCCTTAGCTGACGCTATAAGGGCAAATTCCCAAAAGAAAAGCAAACTCATAGACCCTATGGAATTCGCGCTTTTTACCCACGACGATGCGCTTCAAAGCTATTCTCCCGCCTTCAAATGGGAGAGTGAAGCCCCGACTCAAAAGCAGTTGGACACTCTTGAGCGTATGCAGTTCAACACGTCCGCAATACACAGCAAGGGATTTGCGTCCCTGCTTTTAGGAAACGCCATAAGCCGCAGATCGCGCAATCTGGCAACGCCGAAACAAATAAAAATTCTAAACCGCTTCGGCTACAAAAACGCCGCCGAGTACGGATTCGATTTTGCAACAAAACTCATAACAGAACTCGCAAACAATGGTTGGAGGAGAAAATAATGGAAAGAAATATCAATGAAATTTTAGCACACTTAACGCAAACCCAAGTTGACGATTACGACACTTGGCTGAGAGTCGGAATGGCCTTGCACGCCGACGGGCAATCCTGCTCAGTATGGGACGAATGGAGCAAACGCTCTCCAAAATACCAAGACGGAGCTTGCGAGCGGCATTGGAAGACATTCGGAAACTATTCGGGAACAAACGTCGGGATAGGTTCAATCGTACAAATGGCGAAAGACAACGGCTACAAGCCCGTAGAGAGCCTTTCGTGGGCTGACCCCATCGGATACTCGGAAAAGCCCGAAAACGCCCTTAAAGCCCCAAATTTGGAGTTGAAGGAGTATCTGACAGCTCTTTTCAAATCGGGCGACACCGTAAACTTCGTTGTAAACTCGTTTGAAAAGGACGGAAAGTTCCTGCCCAACGGGAAAGGTGTAAACAAGCCTTTCGATGACCTTATAAAGGCTTGTGATACTTATGACGACTTGGGCTTTATTCTCGGTGATTGGAACAAAAATGCGGGAGCTTGGACGCGAATCAACCCGATGTCGGGTGAGGGCTGCAAGAATTCCGACGTCGTTGAGTTCAGGCACTGTTTGATTGAGTCTGACACCCTGCCAAAAGAGGAGCAGTTGAGGAAAATTAGGGAACTGAATCTTCCCTGCTCGGCGATTGTCGATTCAGGCGGAAAATCCATTCACGCAATCGTGAAAATCGACGCAGGAAATGACGAAAAGCTCTACCGAGAAAGAGTCTCCAAGCTTCATGATTTCTTGGCAAAAAACGGCTTCCCTGTGGATAAGGCATGTAGGAATGCAAGCCGTTTATCAAGGATAGCGGCCGTAACAAGAAACGGCAAGCGGCAAAGGTTAATTGCCACCAATACAGGCATGCCATCCTACCAAAAATGGCAGGATAATTGCGATATTGGCAATGTGATTTCAAATACGATCGACGATTTTTGGAATGCAAACGCCAACGATATGTCGGACTGTCTATTGGGGTTTCGCTTCTTGTGCACACAATGCCCTTGGCTGATTGTGGCTGCTTCTGGCGTTGGGAAATCCGTTCTGGCTATGCAGATGTCAATTCTCTTTGCTACAGGCAGAGACCTGTGGAAATTGGAACCCCACAAACCGAGAAAGGTTATCCTTATACAAGCGGAAAATAACTTTCTCGACCTCGTAGAACCCGCCCAGTCAATCACGCGAATATTGAACCTGTCCGAACAAGAAAAGGCTGATTTACGCAAGAATTTCCGTGTCGTATCCGACGATACACATTCTGGAGAGGGATTTGTGCGGTTGCTCGAAAACATCTGCGAAAGATACAAGCCTGAAATCGTCATAGTTGACCCTCTAATGGCTTATATCGGCGGGGATATTTCCAAGCAGGAAGTATGCACAAAGTTCTTCCGAAATGGCATAAACCCAATAATCCACAAACACAATGTCGGCTTGATTGTCCTGCACCACACAGGCAAGCAAAAAGCCAAGGATTTAAAGCAATTCGAGGCGAATACCGACTTGGAATACCTCGGAATTGGCTCGTCCGACATCACGAACTGGGCGCGTGCGGTGTCCATTATCATGCCGTCCCGCCACGATAAGAACATCTACGAGTTTAAGCACGTCAAGCGCGGAAGGCGCACAGGTTCCGACCCTGTAATCTACCTGAAACAAGGTTCAGACCATAAGGACATCTTTTGGTATATCGCCGAAAAGCCCGCCAAGGTCGTAACTACGCAAAAAGGCGATGGTAGGCGTTCTCCAAACGCAAACCCAATATACGACTTTTTGAGACTCGAAACCCTCGCTCCGATGTCGAAGTCCGACCTTGTGAAATATGTGAAAGAAAAGCTAAGCTCACAGGGCGAGCCGTGCGCCGATTCCGACGTCAAAAGGATACTCAATAATGTGCGAAAAACCTATATGGTGTATGATCCGATTTCACAGCTTTGGACAGGCAGGCTTTATATCCCAGAGTCTGCTGAAAATAAGGCTTCCAAAGGAGGTGCCCAATGATTGAAAGCGCAGTGAAATTAACCCAGTTTTACTTCACTGGTGAAACAAAAAGCGGTGAAATTGCCGCTAACTTCACCAGTGAAATTAGACCTGTGAAATTGGGGGTATTTTCTTTTTCACCCATCGCGCCCGTCTGTGGAGCTGTGAAATTAGGGGGAGATATATACCGTAGGTATATCCCCCAAGTTCACAACTTCACAAGGCGCGAAGGGCGCGGTTGGGAGGCTTCTTTCATCTCTGCACAACTCACTGCTTCACTGGGAGGTGCGCTATGAGCAACTACGAGGACGAATACCAGAAGTGGGTCTCGAGCTTATCTCCCAAAGAAAGAGCCAAGCTCGTGGCTCAGGGCCTCGACAAGCCGCTTATGGACGACTACAAGCTCGGCACTCCTGACTCCGAAGTGGCGTTTGCGACTATCGGCGAGGAATTCGACTACGACCAGTTCGACAAAGACGACGATACAGAGCGTGAAAGCGAACTCGGCAAACAGTACGGTTGCCAGATGTTGCGTTGGGTTTTTGAGCGTCTGCAAATGGCGAAAAACGACAAGGCAAAGCGGCTCGACATAGACACGCTCATGATGGCGCTTGGTATGGAGCAAATACTAGGCGTCAAAACCCAGACGGAACTCGCCCAAAAGTACGGCATAGCGCGGGCGACAGTTTCAGCGCGGGTAAAATCGTGGCAGAAATTTCTCGGTTTGCGCCCCACCTCGACGATGAAATCTATGTCGGCTTGCCAGTCATACCGTCGATCAAGATTGAAAATTTTGACAAACACATAATCGGTATGGGAAGCGAAAATCAAATTTTACCAGTCGATGAAACCCAAACCTCAACAGAACTCGACATAGCTTCGAGAATTAACGCACTTCACGCAAAAGCGGAAGCACTCTCGAAGCTTGCCAAAGACAAGGCGCAAGAAGCAATCAAGGTCGCCATTGAATGCGGCAGGCTGTTGGTGGGACAAAAGAAAGTCATAGCCTATGGAGATTGGAGCGATTGGGTAACGACTAATTGCCATTTTACCAGAATGACTGCGCATCGCTACATCAAACTTTATTCAGCGATACAACACTCTTCCGAAACAAAACCAGTTGTAACACCAGTGTTACAACTAAACGAAGATACTGGAAATGAGGTAAGCGAAGAAGCGCAAACTAATAACTTCATAGAATCGCTCCCCGCAAAAACACTCAAGGACGCTTATATTGCTACGGGTATTATTCCTCCTCGGAAAAAACCAGAATTGAAACAAGATGATACTCCACAGACCTACAAGGTGGAACACGTCAAGTTCATCGACGACTTCGTCAAATGGTATCACGATTTCAAGGAGAAATATCCCCCTGAAGAAATGACGGAAAGCACTGTCGATGCCCTGTTGTTGGACTTGTCGGCGGTCGTCCGCATTTATCAGGAACTTGCAGCGATTAAAAAATCGAGATTCCATGACTAAGCTATTGCAGGGTGGTCGAAAGGTAAGACGCAAGGCTCATAACCTTGAGATTGGCGGTTCGAGTCCGCTCCCTGCTCTCACTTTCCCACAGGGGGGCATGCAAGGAATCTATTAAACGCCGAGGAACGGCAGGGACGTTCGGCAGGGCGTTTTCTCCTTACGAATGGCTTTTTTGAAATGTTCCACCTAAAACCTTATTGAAAATCCCTCGGAAGCCCGCTTTTTAGCGGGTTTTCTTCATTTTTGTGCAAGGTGGAAATGATTACCACTTATTTTGACTTTCACCCTTTCTTATATGGACGAAAATATCGCAAATAGGATATTGGACAAAGACCTTGAAAACATCGTAAAGAAGGTAGCTCAAGGCAAAACCCTCACGTCCGTAGAACGAGCCAGAATTGAAAACGCTTATAAAAAAGAAGAACCTGCAAAGGTTCCCGCCTACGCTTTAAACTATGTGGAGCTTGCTGAAATTCTCGGAATTACCCGACAGACAATAAATCGCTGGCGCAAATTAAAAGAAGCTCCAAAGCCGCTATCAAACGGCAAGCACAACGTTTCAAAGTGGCGAAATTTTATCAAGAAGAACGGCTTGAAAGAAGCGGAGTCCCCAGAGGACGAGGAATTGAAAAGCCGAAAGCTTCTTGCCGAAGTAAAACAGGCGGAACTCAAGCTCAAGGTGATGGAAGGCACATATGTGCCGATTGAGAAAGTCCGCGAGGTCTGGATGTCGCATATCGGGCAAGTCAGAAGTATTCTTGAAAGCCGATTTCTGAACGAGCTTCCGCCGCTTCTTACCACTCTCGACGCTATTCAAATTCGAGAGAAACTGCAGGAAGTCCTCGATGAGACTTACAAGGCGATTTCCATTGCCGCAGACGCTATAAAAGAACCTGTGGATATTGAGGATTAGTAGTCCTCTGGGAAAAGTAGCGTAGTTGCGCTTCTGTCCCACTCGGTGATAATCCAAATTCTTTTTCCGTCTGGGAGTTTATATTCGGACAGCAATCTTTGTCCGCTTTTAAGGGCTTCGTCGTTGCTTCCCCAATCTTCTTTGCAAACGTCCCCCCAATCGCCTTGTGCGTGGCGCACCATATACGGAAACAGCGAGAAGCCGCGAGCCTTGCAGTATTCAAAAAGGGGCGTTGTCGCAACGACATTGCCGAAGTTAAACTTTGAGCCTATGATTATTCTTTCTTCCATTTGCACCTTTTGTTGATTGTTAACGGTTGTTTATGTTTCTATTATATCATAACTTAGATAAATTCGCAATGGTTTTATTTGTCTTTTTTATTGCATATCAGTCATTTGCATAAATTGTCTTCGTGAAAAAGATGAAGAAAAATGTTGCGAACATTGTCCAAGTGTGTTATTATCAATAATATAAACACAACCAAGGGACAAAATGAAAACAATCACAATTACCGAAGACCAAGCTAACAGACACAATCTTCCTGCAAGAGCAATCGGCTATTGGGCTATCGTAGAATCAACTGAAAAATATACAGTTCTTCATAAACTCAAAAAAGACGGAAGGTTTGGAAGCAATAGAGCAAATAATATCTTTAAGCTTTCAAATTCCAATATGGCAAAGTTGGAAGCAAACGATGAAAAGCTTCTGACTGCAAAGGCAAGCAATGGCGAAACTGTCGTAATCGCAAGAATGCACACTGAAGATATATCAGACCCGATAGTTGAAAAGCCAACGCAACCAAATATCAAGATGGAAGATGAACTACAGCGTATAGGAACTCGAAAATCCCGATGGATTGCAGAGCTTATAGCGGAGATGAAACAAGAACCTTTTACGCTCCAAATCATTGAAAAGTTAGGCGAAACAACTATTACCGATAAAATCATCGCAGACACAAATCCCTCAAGACTCGGTGGCAAGCTTTATAGCTCTATTTCAAGCGCAATGAAAGTCTGGAATACAAGAGCAAAGAGGGGAGACTTCTAATATGCCTACTAATAAATTCTACCACATACTCTGCACAAGCGGCGACAAGGTTGTTTACGAAGGCAGATTTCAATGCGTTTCGCGCTCGGCGGCATTGAAACTTCTAAGGGAAAAAGTTGGGCGTCAAAATCTCTATGGCTTAATTTACACCGTGACGGAAATCCCGATAGAAGTTTTGAAAGAGATAGTTGAGGCGATAATAAACAAGAAGCCGATAGAAGAGGGCGACATATGCTCCTACAAAGATAGTCCGCCGATAAGCCCTGCATACGCAAAGATAAACTCCTACAAACACAGCCCAAACAAACCCCAAGGCGCAAACGGAGTAAAACGCAGACTGGGGGATTTCTGATGAAATACCTGCTTGACCTAAACCAGACGCTCGTTGACAGGGAAAAAGACGCGCCGAGGATAAGGCCTTTCGAGCTTCAGATAGAGTGCGAGACATACCGCCAGTGGGTTGTGGAGCTTCTTAGGAACGAGTATGTGATTTTGATGACGGCAAGACCTGCGAAGTATAAACAAGCAACCTTGGATAGGATAAAAGCCCTCACGAACTGGCAACCGCAGGAAGCGTACTTCGGGGAAATCCGATCCTACCCCCACGTCAAAAAGGAACAGCTTTTGAGAAGATATGTTCTGCCGAAGTATTCGCCAACGGAGCTATTCGGAATTGAAAGCAATCCCAAGACAAGAGCCGTTTATGCGAGATACGGCATCGCTTCCGCTCCCGCCATTGACGAAAACGGCAATAGAATAACGCTATAAATTTTGACACTTCTGCCGTTTGATATGGCAGAAGAGAAAAAAGCACGAATTTTAGCGGACGGGATTGAGGTCTGGTGCGCATACGACAAGCTCGTAAAGATTGAAGAACTTATTCCCCACCCGAAAAATCCCAATACACACCCGCAGAGCCAGATTAAGATTCTGGCGCAAAACATACGCTACCACGGTTGGCGGCACCCGATTGTGGTATCAAAACTGTCTGGATATATCGTTGCGGGGCATGGACGCCTTGAAGCCGCCAAAGAGCTTGGCGTTTCAATCGTTCCCGTAGAATATCAGAATTTCGCTTCCGAGGACAACGAGCTTGCCGTCCTCGTGGGAGACAACCGATTGGCGGAGCTTTCATCGCTCGATTTAAACGGATTGCAGGACATTATTGACGGCTTTAAGGCAAGCGATTTCGACACAATTCTTGCGGGCTTTGAGCCGACAGACCTTGACGCCCTTTTGGGCGAACAAAAGCCCGATTTTGGGGACGAAAAGGAAAAGGAGCTGTCGCAGTCGGAAGTAACGATTCAGGCGGGGAACTACCGCTTCAGAATGTCGCAGGAAGATTTCGGAATTTGGATAGACAAGCTCAAGCAGGAAGTAGGCTTCGACAAGGAAGCTGTAATTGCGGAAATCCGCAGGAGACTTGCAATATGATAAAGATTGAACCGATTTCTGCCGTAAATCCCTCAACCTACAATCCGAGAACTGCTGACTCGAAGCGTCTCGACTTAATCGAGCTTTCTCTTCGCAAGCTCGGCTTTATCGCCCCGATTTATGCCGACGCCAACGGCGAAATCCTTTCAGGGCACCAAAGGCACTTTGTCGCAACCCGAATGGGTGTTAAGAACGTGCCTGTGTTCAGGATTCCGCCAATGGAATTGGACAAGCGCAAGGCGTTGAACATTGTGTTTAACCGCGCCACCAACGACGGAGACATCTGCCAGACACCCGAAAAGTCCAAGCGCGAATTGGAAGCTCTAAACCTCTCGGAACTCGCCAAAAATATTCAGGAAAAGGAATTGGAGAGCAAAGAGTTTTTCCGTTGCGCTTATCCGAGTAAGGTGTCGGTGGCAAAACTTTGCAAAATAAATTCTGGCAGGTGGATTCAATATGCAAAGAGTATTGCAAGGACTCTCCGCAAGGCGGGCATTATTATGCCAATTGTCTGTACTCCCGACGGCAAAGTTATAAACGGTATCGGGCGTTTGGAAATGCTCGCCGAACTCAAGGCGGATACTTGCGATGTTGTGTATATTTCCGAGGAAGAGGCGAAATTCGCGGACGCTATGATGAACCTGCTCACAATGGACTTCAACATTCACGAGCGGTATGAGGATTTGCTCCGCTACAATTCATTCCGCCGTGCAAGGCGTGTCCGAGAGGAATTGGGTCATGGTTTCGTATTCGCTGTCCACGGCAATAAGCCCTGCTACGAATTCGATATTTTTAACCCAAAGCAACAGGCGAAATGGCGCAAGGAACACGGCAACGTCATTCTTGACTTTGGCGCGGGACACCTCACGGAGACGAACATTCTAAAAGCGGCAGGTTTTGACTGTGTGCCATTCGAGCCGTACCACATCGGATTATCTGAAATCGACAAGGACAAGTCTTTGGCAATATCGAGGGATTTTTTGAAGGCTGTTTCCGACGGAAAGGAATTCACGAGCATATTCATTTCAAGCGTCCTAAACTCCGTTCCATTTGAGAAAGACCGTCAGCATATAGCCTGTATTTGCGCCGCCTTGTGCAGACCGTTTACCAAGCTCTACGCTTGCGCTTCGTCAACCTCGGAGACTGGGTATAGGCAGGTAAACGGCAAAGCCTTTCACAACGAGTCAAACGCAGGGAATATCGCCTTTCGATTGGAATATGAAGCTGGCGTGCGAATTGGCGATTTTCAGGACAAACCAAAAGTCCAAAAGTACCACACGAAAAAGGAGTTTTTTGACTTGTTTTCGCCGTTTTTTCGCAAGGTTGAAATTTCTGAAATGACAGGAAACGTCAACGCCCAGTGCGAAAATGTTAGGCGTATTCCGTGGGAACGCATAGAGGAAGCCTTGCGTTTTGAGTTTGACTTGCCGTACCCTGACGGTAGCCGTATGGGATTGGTTGAGGAAGCAATCGCCGCATTTAAACGCCGCTATGAAATATTTGGTTGATTTGAACTACACGCTTGTTGGCAACTCCCCCAAATGGGGAGAGCCGCGCATTACGCCGTTTTCAAGGCAGATTGAGCAGGAAACATATCGCCAGTGGCTTGTTGACTTTCTGAATGACAAGTACGCAATTCTCATTACGGCACGTCCTGCTCGATATAGAGAACAAACCCTTGAAAGGATATTGGCGCAAACAGGTTGGCAACCGCAGGAAGCGTATTTCGCTGAAATTTCCGCAACGCCTCCAGAAATCAAAGAAGACCTATTGTTGCGGTATATCTTCCCGAAACACGGCAAAAACGATGCGGATTTCTTCGGAATAGAAAGCAATCCCAAAACAAGGGAAATGTACAAAAAATATGGTATAAAATCGCTAAAATTTTCCGATTTCAAGAAACAAACCGTTGACAAATTTGCATAAGAGTAAGTGATTATGGGTATGACAATGATAGCAACACAGACAGAAGAAGAAATTCAACGTCAGGTGCGCGTTATAAGAGATGCCGCGAGAATCATTCGTCGTAGCCCGAGAAAAACAGATGCCTTCTTAAGGGCTATCGATCCAGACCTCGATAAGCGCAAAAAAGCGAAGAAAAGCAAATAAATGAATTCTTCCCTTATTCTTATCGGATACCACGGTTGCGATATAACGACTGGACGGCAATCTGAACCCGAGCAGAAATACATACGACTGGCTTGGCAATGGCATTTATTTTTGGGAAGACGATATTGAAAGAGCCTATGATTGGGCGAAATATGTTTCAGAAAATCCAAAGCTATTTCATAATAGAATAAAACACCCTTGCGTTATTGGAGCGGTAATTGAATTAAAAAACCACCTCGATTTAACAATTTCAAGCGCAAGACAGGTCGTAAGGGAAGCATACAATAATATTTCGGAAATCTATTCCGAAAAAGGATTCTCTTTGCCAAAGAACCGTAAAGCGGCAAAAGGCGACGAATACTTGAAGATTCGTGAACTTGATTGCCTTGTTATAAACTCCATAAACGAATTCAGAAAAGCAAAGAAAGAACCGCTTATCGACGTGATACGCGCACCATTTTTAGAGGGAGAACCATTATATGCGGGAGCTTTCTTTATGAATGAAACGCACATACAAATATGCGTAAAAGATCCAGCTGCGATAAGGGGGTATTTTATTCCGTCGCAATATAAAGATATGTTTAAAAACGTAAAAATTCCGAATTGGGATAAAGTTTTGGGCGAATACTAATTTTGACACTTTGCCGTCTTGTATGAAGCTTCATACGGACGACAAAATTATTTCAAGGCAGAGCAACTGGGTGTTCGACGAACACGTTGCACCCGAATTCGACAAGCACGTCAGAAAAAGCGTTCCTAATTATGTACACGTTCAGGAACTGGCTGAAACGTTTTCCGACTGGTTTACATATCCAAATTCAACAGTCATTGATTTTGGAGCGTCCACGGGAGAAACTCTGCGCCGAATAAAACGCCGCCATTCAAAGGCGTTAAATCTCATCGGCTACGACAATTCGCAGGCGATGATAAATCAGGCGAAAACAAAGGGCGTAGACATCACTTTTGCCGACCTCGAAAAGCCGTTTGTTCTGCCCAATTTTTCCTACGCAGTTTCGCTCTACACTTTGCAATTCCTGCGTCCAGACGCTCGCAATGCCCTCTTGAAGCGCATATACCACTGCTTGGAAAACTGCGGTGGAATGTTCGTAGTCGAGAAAGTACTCGGCTCTACCGCACAAATGCAGGACATCTTACAGCAGCTTTACTGGGAGATGAAAGCAAAGAACGGTTTTACCTCAGAGCAAATCATCAACAAGGCAAAAGCCCTGCGCGGCTGTATGTATCCGAAAACTGTTTCCGACAACGAGGCGGAATTTAAATCAATCGGCTTTAATTCCGAAATCGTTTTCAAGGAATCGCAGTTCTGCGGTTGGCTTTTAACAAAGTCTCTATGAAGCTTCTTAGGGATATTCTCAAGGACGCGTGGACTCCCGCCGACCGCAGAGAACCGTGGCGTTGGTGCGAGGAGCATATTAAGAGCATTCCGTACTCTCCAATGCCCGGACCTTTCAGAAGTGAAAATTCGCCTTGGATTAGAGAGGTTATGGAAGCGATTGTTGACCCGAAAATCCGCCTTGTTTCGATTATTGCCGCTGTTCAAAGTTCCAAAACTACAAGCCCAGAACTGACGCTTTGCTACATAATCGCGAACCTGCCCGGACCCTGCTTGTGGCTCGACCAAACGGACGAGGACGCAAAGGACGAAAGCGAATCGAGACTCCAAAAGCTTTTTGAAAGCTGCGAGCCTGTAAAAAAGCTTTTCCCGAAGAACAAAAACAAGCAGCGAAACTGCACAATCCACTTCTCAAACGGAATGACGCTTTGGCTTTTGGGGGCTTACAACAAGACGAATCTTCAACGGCGTTCCATACGTTGGTTATTTGGAGATGAAACTTGGCGATGGCCTGTCGGTCATATGGCGGAAGCTGAAGCCAGAACAACCGCCTTTGGGTGGCTCGGGAAATGCGTTTTTATGTCGCAAGGCGGAGAGGAAAACGACGACACCCACCGTAAGTTTGAGACTACCGATATGCGCGAATGGCACTATAAATGCCCAAAGTGCCAAAAATACGTTCCCTACAAATGGGAAAACGTAGAATGGGACGACGATTGTAAAGACGAAAACGGCGAATACGATTTCGCAAAAATCAACCATTCAACGGCGTTAAAATGCCTCGAATGCGGCGAATATTTCGAGGATAGCGACCGAATGAGAAGGCTTCTCAATAAGGACGGAAAATTCATTCCGCTAAATCCCAACGCCGCAAAAGAGAATGTCGGCTTTCATTGGAACGCATTGGCGAGTATGTCTTGGGGCAAACTTGCAGAGCTATATTTGCGGGCAAAGATTGCCGCCCGCAAGGGAGACAGTTCCCTGCTTCAACAGTTTTACCAGAAACGCCTCGCCTTGCCTTGGAAAGAATTTGCCGAAGACTACCGACTGGAAATTGCTTCGTCTGGATACAATCAGGGGGAATCTTGGAGCGAAGAAGGCGGTTTCAACAAGAAAGGCGAAATCATATCACAACCTTTCGCAGAGGGAGAGTGTATCGCCCCGCTTAGGATTATGACGGTTGACGTCCAGATGGACCATTTCTACTTGGTTGTGCGCTCGTGGAGTCCGCAAGGCTCAAGCCGCCTATTATGGCACGAAAAGGTTTTAACGTGGGAAGACATAGAGGATATTCAGCAGAGGTTTTCAATACTCTCCAATCTCGTTTTTATAGACGCAGGCTACAATTCGTATGAGGTCTATAAGCAATGTGGCAAACACCACTGGATAGCCTTAATGGGCAACAATCGCGCAAACTTTGTCCATAGGCTGCCACAGGGCAAAAGCGTATTAAGGTTCTATTCGCCCGTTAAGAATATCTTTATTTCAAGAGACGCCAAGTGCCGTATGCACTTTTGGAGCAATCTCAATGTTAAGGACACATTAGCGAGAATTAGGCGCAATCAAAACCCTGAAGACGGCGCGACTTGGGAAGTGCCGACGGATATTTCCGAAGACTACCTGAAACAAATGGAGTCCGAACACCGAATTAAGAAAGGCAACGCGTGGATATGGGAACAAATCGGCAATAGACCCAATCACTACCTCGACTGCGAAGCTATGAATTGCGCAGGAGCGTTAATGTTGAAGATTATTGGGAATAATGAGAATTTTTAAGTTGTTTTTCTCGTATAATACTTATCAAAATATTGTAAACAATTTGGACTATAAAAATATTTTTTTGGGGATTTTTTGTTATTAGGATCAAGTTTCCTTTCGTGAGAAAAAGATGCGTTATTTTTTACAGATGACTTTAATTCATTGAAACGTTTATCTTGTCGGAAGTTGGTATATCTATCTTTTAATTTTTCTAATAAAGTATTATGATCCCAAGGAAATAAACTTAATTTATCCTCTTCACTTATTGCAACTTTCATTTTTGATGTAGGATCAATAGCAATGACAGGAACTGCATCAGAAACGAAAGAACGCTTTAATCCAATATTAACCTCTAACGCTATATATCTATCAGAATTGTTGTTCTGTTCCTTTATACATTGCTCTAAAAATGTTAAAAATGTTCGTTCTTGTGAAGATGGTTGTGATTTCAAAGGTATTGAAGTGTCTATTATAGAAATTGGCAACAAAGAAAATCCGAATTCGCCAACCTCTATATTAAACCATTCTTTTATCAAATATATATAATTTTCTAAAGAAGCTAATCCTATTTCACGAATGCGCTTATTTATCATAAAACTGTCTGTATAAAAATGAATTACACAATCCCTAGCTTCAATGATTAGTTCGATATTTTTCACAATATTACTATCAATAACAGGCGATTTTGCATTCATCATGTTTATTAAATGTATTACTTCGTGAGTTACAGGATTTCCGCTTCTTGAAATTTTGTATTGGTATTTTTTTGAAGGAGATTTATCCTTCTTCCTTTTAAGTTCTTTTGCATATAACGTCGATACTTTGTTTTTATGTTCCTTTAGCCATTTTGCTTTTATTAGGAGTTCCCAAGCATTTGCGCATAATATTAAGAATATTTCTTCTCTATAAGGAAATTTGGGCTTATTTATAGTTTCAACAGCTGCAATCATAGCTGATTTGCTTTTTTCAACTAATATAAGAGATCGTGATTTCATAGGTAAAGAGTAGGACATATTAGTCATATATGCAATATGATTTTGACATTCGCCAATTCAGTATGGCGAATTACAATTACACACGAGGATATACCGTAGCGGAGCTTGAAGCCCTGCTTGTACAGGTTAAAACCGAGCGCGAAAAGTATCTTCAGTCGGCTTCCGACAGCGGAAGTTCGTATTCCCGCATAGCGGCGGCTGAAATCGAGAAGAAATTTAACGGCATAATGGACGCATTGGAGCTTCTCGCGCCCGAAAAGTACCAAAAGACAAACCGCAGGATTTCCCTTAGCGGCGTATTCGGAGGGGTTATACAATGAATTTCCGCCGAAAAATCGCCAATTTGTTTTACGGAATTGGGCACGCTTTTGAAGCGGCGAAAATCTCTCCCTCTCGGGGCAATCCCAACACCAACAATCCGACAGACGCCAAGTACGAGCTTACTTCATACACGAGAAGCGAGCTTGTACGAAAAGCCCGCTATCTTGAGAAGAATTCAGGACAAATTCGGGGAATTTTACGCGACCTGAAAGTTTACGGAATCGGCAAAGGGATTTACCCGAACGCCAAAAGCGGTAATCACGCTTGGGATAAGCAAGCGGAAGACTTCTTTTTTAGGTGGAGTCGGCATTGCGACATCACAAACCGCTTTTCTTGGAGAGAGTGTCAGGCGATGATACTCCGCGCCCTGATTATCGACGGAGAGGTTTTCGTGATAAAGACGTTTAATGCGTTCAATGTCCCGAAAATTCAGATAATCGAAAGCCACCGCTTGATGTCTCCCGAGATGGAAAGTAGTCCTTTCATATCGGACGGCATTGAATTTGACCGCTACGGCAGACCGAAAGCCTACTACTTTATCATAGGCGAGAACAGAGACACAACGAGAGTTCCCGCTTCGGCGGTAATCCATATTTTCGACCCAGAGCGTGTCTCGCAAGCAAGAGCATATCCGCACATTCAGCACTCTATAAACGACGTCATCGACCGTAAGGAAATCCTCGCTTTGGAGAAAAAGAAGGTAAAGGCAATTTCCGACATCGTCCACATTCTGAAAGGCGGTCAGGGAATGAGCCTCGACGGCGATTACAGGGTGGACGTAGGCAACCGCCCAGAGGGAACGTCAACGGCGGCTTTAAATCAAATTTTGGGCGGAAAGAATATCCGCATAGACCCCGACGAAAGCATAGACGTTCACGAAAGCAATATTCCGTCTCCGACCTTCTCGGGATTTTTGACGGAACTCGACCGCTCTGGAAGTCTTGGTATTTTGCCTTATGAATTTCTCATAGACCCGTCGAAAATCGGCGGAGCTTCCGTAAGGCTTATAGCTTCCAAGACGCAACGCTATATTGACGATATTACGCAGCTAATCGACGACCGTTTTAACGATGCCGTATGGTTCTTCGTAATCGGGTGGGCTATCGACAGCGGGATATTGCCGCTTCAGAACTGGTGGTGGTACGCCACTTGGACGCACCCCAGAAAGCTGACAGTTGACGCAGGGCGCGAGGAGCAACAAAACCGAGCAAACGTAGAAATGGGCTTAAAAACGCTCGAAGAAAGCTATTCCGAATGCGGCTTGGACTTCGAGGACGAAATGCGCACTCGAGCCGATAATGCACGATTTATTATGCGCTTGGCGGGAATTCCCGACAGCGAGCCAATCCCGCTTTATATGCTCTACAAGGTAAACGGAACTCAGGTTATCGAAAATAGGAAAATAGGAGAAAAAGAGAACAATGACGAATAACATTTTTTTAAACGGCATTTGCAGACCGTGGAATATTCACGCGGGGACATTTCTTGCGCTGTCGCTAAGAGTTTTGGCTGACGCAAAAGGCGCGGACTCGCTTTCTGGGTGGCGTGAGAAATTTTCGCAATTTGTGCCGCAACGGCAGAGTATGGCAATAGACCCTAACGGAATTGCCCATATTGCCATTCACGGAACGCTTTTCAACAAGGAAGCCCCGTATTTTGTGGCAGGCTATGGCGGCACTGATTATGAGGAAGTCCTGCAAGACATAGCGGTGGCTTCAAAGGAAGCCAAAGGGATATTTCTAACGGTTGATTCTGGCGGCGGGCACGCTTGCGGGAATGACAAGGTGGCAAAAGCAATATCGCAATGCCCCAAGCCTGTATTCGCCTATACCGACGGTATGTGCTGCTCGGCGGCATACGCGATAGCAAGCGGAGCGTCGTATATCTGCGCTTCCGCAGACGCCACAGTCGGGAGCATAGGAACTATTTTGCCGTTAATGGACGTTTCGGGGCTGTGGCAAGCATTGGGCCTAAAGCCAGACTACATTACGAACAAGGAAGGCACGCTCAAAACCGCGGGATACCCGCCGAGCCAAAATGACGCCGAACGAGCCGCTTTGCAGGCGGAAACTCAATCGTACTTCGAGCTGTTTAAATCGCACGTTCTGGCGCACAGAAACATCGAAAAAGAGGATATGCGAGGTCAAGCTTTCGTAGGCGCAGAGGCACTTAGACGTGGGCTTGTTGACGATATTTGCGGCAAAAATTCCGCCTACGACAAATTGAGAATTTTGACACGGGGATAAAAAGTATATGGACGAAACCAATAAAGAAAAAACTCTTGCCGAAGCCATTTCGCAAATCGAAACACTCACGGCGGAAAAAACAAAGCTCGATTCCGATTTGGCAAACGCTTCTTCGCGCATTGCCGAACTCGAGACCGAGCTTAACGAGACGCGTGAGAAATTGACTGCTCTTGAGCAAAAACACAGAGACATCGACAGCGAAGTTTCTGCCAAAGTTGCCGAAGTTGCGGCTCAAAGCGGCGTTGCACCGATTGCGGACGTACCGAACGGCGGCGACGAAAGCATAGAAGACCTTGCCAAACGCATTGACGAAGCTCAGGGCGTTGAAAAGGCAAAACTCATCGAAGCAAATTATGACCGAATTATCTCGGCTTTGAAAGGAGTCTGCTAAGTGAATACTATACCCGCCGCATTAAGGCGTTCGCTAATCCTCAAATCGGCGATGGAGGAATTCAAGCACAAGCTCATATCCTTGGGCTTGTTCTCGACCGTTCTTCGCAACGTCCCGCTCGAAGGCAACAACGAGATTGACATTCCCTATATTCCGCTTGCAACGAGCACTTCAAAAGACTTTGACGGCACTTACAAGTTCGACAAGGGCGATATGCAGTCGCGCAAAATTACGATTGATAGGCGCAAATATCAGTCTCTGACCTACACTTCAGAGGAGAAGGCGCGTCAGCCGTATTTCGACCCCGTAACATTGGGCAGACTCAAGGGAGCGAAGCTCGCCGAAGACGTCCTGCTCGACATTTTGTCGGTCATTACGGTGGAAAACTTCGGAGACGCCATTCTGACAAGGAATGCCGCGGATTTCGACACCGACGACATCATAGACCTTGAGACGAAGATTGACGAACTAGAATGGCCAGACAGTCCTCGAGGAATGCTTCTGAAATCGTCCTATATGGCGAATGTTAAGAAGGACATAAAGACTTCAGGAGGGCTTTCGACATTTGGATTCTCGCCTTTGGGAGAACTTCCCAATCTTATGGGCTTTTCGTTCTCCAAGTTTAACCGCTTGCCCGACAATGGCGAAAAGTTGCAGGGGTTCATTGTCTATCCGTCAGCAATAATGGTAGCTCTTGCGCCGATTGCTCCCACTGCAAACGTTATGAAGCAGCTTTCTACATATACGACCTACACCGACCCGCAGACTGGGCTTACGCTTGAATACCGAGCTTGGGGCGACGCAGACACCGACGCTTCAAAGGAGATTATAGAGTGTAACTATGGGTTCGGCGTTGGTGAAAAGGCAGCACTCAAACGTATCGTATCTGAATAAGATGAACGCATTTATTACGATAGGGTACAAGAAAAACGGCAAGTCGGAGATTCTTTTGAGTCCCGACGAGCCTTACGCCAAACATAGGCAACTGTTTAAAACCCTAATAGGAGACTATACAGACGTCGAAGTTTGGTCTCGCGCTATGGGTAAAATCAAACAGCGCAAAGTCAAAACTTCAAAAGTTGCCAAAGTTTCAAAAACATCAAAGGAATAAAAAATGAGGAACAACGACATTTACAGAATCAGACCCGAACACACCCACGAGGGCGGTTTGCAGATTTGCGACGACGGCTCCGACGGGACAGTTCAAAAATTGGGCTTTTTCGGGGCGACGCCTACCGTTCAGCGCAAAAACGCCGCGCAGGCAAAACTTGCCGAAAGCGCGACAACCGCGCAGATTATAGCCCTCGTAAACGAACTGCGCGAAGCCCTCGTCGAAAAAGGGTTGATAAAAGGTTCGGCGTAGAATTTTGAATACGATTCCATTCGGAGAGTTTCGCAAGGAAGCTCTCTTTTTTTACAAAAACTCCAACGCTTCGGCGGGAGAAAGAACCGTTATGCCGAGCTTTTTCATAAGCGGTTTGGGATAATGTTTTGCGTTTCCCGTAACGATTATTTTATCCTGCGTTGCAAGTGCCGCTTCGATGAAAATTTTGTCGTCAATATCTGGAAGTTCTGCCGAAATATGCACGGGTTCTATCGGGTCAGTCCCCATTAAATCCACAAGAAATATGTTCACGCATTCCTCGGTTATGTGAAATCGCGGGCGGGACAAAACTTCGAGATATTCGCAGATTATTCGGTTGTCGTAAACCGCTGTAAAATTTTCGCCCATTTTCGACATCAGCAAATGCGGCGAACCGTTTGTGCTCAGAAACGCCGAAACAACGACATTTGTATCAATTACAAAAGTCTTCATTTTCTGTTCTTGCGTTCTTTTCTCGCGGCTGCGATTTCGGCGTCAATTTCCTCTATCGCCATATTGGACGTTCCGTTCTTTACCGCGCGCATTTGGCTGCGCAAGAGCATTTGCTTGAATTTCATGTGAACGACAGCGCGGACATCGGGCAACAGAGTATCTTCCGTTGTCGATATTAGAATGGAACGCGGCTTGCCGTCTTTTGTGATTACGACGAATCCGCTTTTGTCGACTTCCTTCATAACCTTGCCCGAATTTGTGGCAAGTTCTCTTGTGGCTACCATTTTCATACGCCTCATATTGTTTTACATTTGTTTTATAGTCAAGTCTTTTATCGGAATAATCCGCGCGGTTTTAATTTTGACATTCTGCTTCGCTATATGGGCTTTTTTAGTGAAATTAAATCGGCGTTGGAGGAAATCTTTTCTTCTTTTTCACAGCCTGTCATTTGGCGCGGGCGAATTATGAATGCGGTAATTGCCGAGGGGCAAGAGGCGGTGGAATTGGAGTCTGGCGGATTTGTTCCTGACTCGACGTTTAATGTAAAGTTTTTGGAGTCTGAGCTTGGCGGCGAAACTCCCTGCATAGGCGAAGTTGTCGAATATAACGGAAGGCTGTTTCGCATACATTGGGTATCTGTTCGCGTAAAGCGCGGGCAAGTTGAAATAACCCTTAAACCAATCGACAAATGAGCGTGAATTTTGAAATCATCACAAAAGACTTTGAAGACGCCCTCGCCAAATACAAAGTCGCCTGTCGCAAGGATTGGCAATTTGTGGTTCGGCAACAGTCGCGCATTGTCGGTGAAAAGCTTGTAAAATTTACGCCGCCGAAGACTGCGGCAGTGGGCAAGCGCAACGTTGCTCGGGACATCGGCAAAGTATTCGCAGATCTAAGCGGTACAAATTGGGAAGATAAATCACTCAATAAAATGTGGAGAGCGGGTAATTTTGAGGGAGTAAAAAAGGCACTTGAAAGCCACCCGAAGAAATCAGAAATGCCCATATTTAGGTATAAGCGAATATTCAAATCTCCCGTAAGAAACATTCATAAAGCGGCTATCGGCAAAAGCGGAAGAGTTCCCAAGAATTGGCGCACTTCCTATGCGGTCGCTGGCAAAGGCGAACTTAAAAAATACGTCAAAAAGGTTCAGCTACAAGTTGGCGTTGCAAAGTCGGGCTGGCTTGCCGCATTAACAAAACTTGGCGGCAAAGCTCCAAACTTTGTATCCCGCCACGGCACAAAGTACGGCGGATTTATAGACGGCAACAAGGGCGACAATCCGTTCTTTGCCCTGATAAACAGGGTTTCGACATTCCCGCAAGGTGGGACGCCTATGAGGATTTTAAAACGAGCTTTTACGGCACAAACAAAGGCTATGGAAAACAATATCAAGCGTCTTATGGACAAGTCTGGAAGGATTTTTTAATGAGAAAAGAACTTGAAAACATACTTTTTGACCACCTGAAAACTTCGCTTCCTGCTGAGCTTAAAAGAATGCTCGTACAGGGGCATACTACGGACGACAGACATATCCCGTACATTTCCATAGATGTTGGCGAGATAAAGCCTTTTGGAGATATGCTCGAGTCAGACGGAATATTCGAGTCTGAAGTGAATGTTGCTATCGCGGATTCTGCCCACGATATAGACTACAAATACCTATTCCCCCGCATATCGGAAGTTCGGGCAATTCTTGGGACATTTACGCTTGAAAGCGAAAAATACCGTTGCGAAGGATTGTGGTTTGAGTCGGAAACAGATGCCAGAGACGATAATAATTTAGGCGTTGTTTTGACCTACAAACTCGTATTCCAGAGATTGTAAATTGACTCGTGTTTGCATTCGCAAACCGTCTCGCCCTACGGGTCTTTTGCTTCGCAAAATCTCATTCGCGCTTCGTTTGAATTTGACACGCCTATATTTTGTATGGCAAACGAAGCATACAAATTGAGAGGGACAAAGCAACCGATAGCCTTTGGGGTGGAAAAGCTCGAGGGCTACATAGTTGACGCTACGGAAGACACCGTAGAGGGACAGGAGCTTGAGGTGGAAAACGAGGAAGGCAATGTTGTCGCCCACTTTTCAGGTTTTGGGATAAAGTATAATAGGACAGCGAGCGTCATTCCTTTGTCCGACGCAAGCGCACCGAGTCCGGGAGATTCTTTCAAAATTGGCGAGAAGTTTGAGTTCATCGTAAAAAGTGTTAAGAAATCTCGAGCAAGAAAAGACGTAGAAAAGTGGGATTTGTCTGGAACGTACTATCCAGAGGTTCCGATGGAACCGATTAGCTAATGGAATCCTTCTACGAGGCGTTTATAAATTGCGAACACAAGGTTTTAGGCAGGAGACTAAAGCCTTTTTGTTTGCGCCATTGCCTTTATCTTGAAGCGATAGGCTCTCCCATAATGCGCATTGTAAATGGTGAAGAAGTCTCAATATCAAGAAAAGACTTGGAACTTGCCGTAATTATTTGCTCTGCCGACAGAGATATAATAGCGGCAATGAAACGTCCGAACTTCGGCTTGAGATTCCATAGATTTAATCGCGGCTTAACGGCGTTTTTAGGGTATTTGACGGACTTTCTATCGCTTCCAGATATGTGGGACAGTTCTGAGGGGGAAAGAGCCATTAACTCGCCTTGGATACTCTCAAGGGCAACGCTACTACTTTCTAAGACAAATCTAACGCTTGGGGAGATTTGGGATATGCCGCTTGGCGAGCTTTTATGGTACTGTGCAAGTTTCGCGGAACAAGAGGGGATTGGGCAAATACAGTCAGACGAAGACAAGAAAATGATACTTGAAGCGGAAAGGATAAAGAATGGCCTCAAGTGAAATATTAGCTAAAATCGGCTTAAATTCTGCGGGATTTAAAACAGGGCTTGCACAATGTAAGCTTGCGGCTAACTCCTTCAAAAGTTCAGTTGGTGGAATGTTTAAGAACTTGGGCGGTCAAGTGCTTGGAATGCTTGGGGTATCAGCTGGAATAGCGGGCTTAGGTGCGTTGGCGAAACAGACAATAGACCTTGGCGGGCACGTTGAGGATATGGCGAGAAATTTGCGTATGGGCAAAATAGAATTTCAGACGCTTGCTTACACCGCCAAACTTGCAGGAATGGAAGAAAGCCGCCTCGTAATGACGATGAACAACCTGAACTTGCGGACGATTGAAGCTTGCGACGGCAATAAAAGTTATCAAGAGTCCTTTAAGCGTCTTGGAATATCACTACAAGAGTTTGCAACGCTTTCCCCAGACAAGAAGATCGAGGCTTTGGGGAACGCCTATAAAAAGTCTGGAGAAAGTCTCACCGCATTAAACGACATATCGACAATATTAGGGCAAAAGACTGGAGCGCAAATGCTCGAAGTGCTCGATAAAGTATCCACAGAGGGTATGGGAAAGCTTACCCAAGCTTCAATAGAAGCCGGGCACGTTATGGACGAGGAAACTCTTGCCGCCCTTGCGAGGGCTGGAGATGCAATAGACAAGTGGCAAAATCGCATAATTGTAGCCTTTGGTGGATTTTTGGCGGATATGGGAAGTGCTATTGGAAGGCAAAAGTGGGGCTTAATTATCGGACAGAAGCTTGCCCAAATGGGAGAATTTATAGAGACGGCGTTTCGGGACATATCCAACTATATTTTAGGCACATTTAACACCGTAGGACGGTACATAAATGGTCAATTCGGCAATTTTATTACTCCGATTAGAAACGTAATCACCGACTTTATAAGCTATCTCGGCAATGCGCTTGCTAAGATTGTCGGATATTTTGACTCAGATTGGGCACGAACAATAAACAAGGCTGTTAACGCTTTGGACAAGTTGAGGGAGGAATCAAATAAACTCTCCCAGAAGGATAAGGGAAAGAGCTTTTCGGAAATATTCACAGAAGAGATGGCTACTGCCAAACTTCAGAATGATAATCGCAAGCGTTCGGATTTGTGGACCTCTGGAAGTGTAGATTGGTACAAGACGCAAATAGCCGAAGCCGAAAGACTGCGCGATATTGAAAAGCAAGCCCACATAGAGGCGGAAAATGCCCGCAAAGCAAAATACGCTGCCGCTGATGCCACACCTGAAATAAAAGACGCAGAGAAAGGCTCGAAGTCAAAATCTAAATCCCAGTATAACGATAGTTCTCTTGCTAAAATCGGGGGCGGAGGTCTTACGGCAACCAGATACGATGTAGCAGAAAAGCAGCTCAATGAATCGAAAAAGCAGTCTAAGCTCTTATCGAAAATTGCGGAAAATACCGAAAAGCAAAATTCGCAAAACGAGCTTCTTATGCGTTAATTTTTGACAATGCGGCTTTCTATAATGAAAGTACGCTTACAAAACGGAGAAGTTTGTTTTCTTAGGGATTCTGGAGAGAGAATTGTATCGGAAGATTCTGTTGCGACGTGTTCTGCTACTTGGTTTTGCTATCCATATTCGGCGGCGAGCGCAAATTCGCCTATAATAAACAAGTCCGTTCACCCGATTTGGTCGGATTTGTATTGCAAGTCGGTAGGCATTAAGCGGCACGGCGAAGGCGCGATAATAACCGCCCAATACGAGGGTTCGGAGTTCGTCTGGGATTCGGACAGGGACTCCTCCGAAAACACAGTCGAAGTCTCCTGCACGATGCGAGAAGAGCCGATTGAAAGCCACCCCGATTTCGAGAGATGGGCGGGAAGCCCCGACAAGCCCAACTGCGGAATATTCGACGACGACGGCAAATTTGTCGGCTGGAATTCCAAAACGCATGGCGGCAAAATAATGGCGGGTGTTAAAAGCTACCTCGTGCCGTCGTATTCAGCGGCGGTAGGCTACATTTCAAGTGGAATGCCGAGCCTCGGGGGAATAGGCTCAATCGGAGGCGGCAGCGGACTGCCCGCAGTCGGCGGAAATCGCCAGTGGATGTGCACGGGAATTTCCTACAACAAAATGGCTGACGGCAAATACAAAGTCTCCATCACCTACCTTTTGAGCGGCCCGAATGGCTGGAATAAATACATATACAAGTAAAAATGCTAAATGACATCGGAAACCAGAAACTGCCGCGATTCCGTGCGGGACTGCCGCTACTGGAACAGGTGACGGCGGAACGGCTAAACGACATCTGCGCAATGATTGAAGCCTCGCGCCTGCAAAACGGCGTGGGCTATACAATGAACAGAAGCGCGGGCGGAACTACGCTTACGATTCTGGATACGTTGATAACGAAAAATTCCAAGGCGTGGCGAATTTCCTTCGGCGACGAATTCTCCGAAATGGAAAAGTCGATGCTCGCAGTCTACATTGCAAAAGATACCGAGGAATTGCCCGACATCAAATTCCCAGATTCGGCGACAATACGCTCCAATATCGAAACCGCCTTTAAAACTTTCCAGAAAACGCCAAAAAGCGGCGATGTCATCTGGAACGAAACCGACGGATTGCGCTATCTTGTCTTTTCAGAAAAGATTTTAAAGGACTGCGGAGGCGCGACCGAAAAGAATTTTTACTGCATAAAGTTTTCGATAGGCGAAAAGGAAAACGCAAAAACTTTCTACGCACTTTACGTCGGCGAACACCCGCAACAGCCTGCGGGCAGAACGCCGAGCCAGCCTATTGCAGGACCTGCGGGCAGAGACGGGAAAGACGGCAAGGACGGCGAAAAGGGAGAAAAAGGCGACAAGGGCGATAAGGGAGACAAAGGAGACCGAGGCGAAAAAGGCGAGAAAGGCGAAACTGGGGATAAAATCGTCGAAAAGATTGTCGATAGCGGCGCGTATGACGACACCGAAATCCGCAACCAACTTGCGAACCTAAAAACTCTTTGGGACGAGCACAACGCGCTAATCGCCGAACTCAACACCCTCACTAACGACGAACTCTACAAACGCCAACAGCTCGAAAAACGCGTCGGCGAAATCGAATCACAAATAAAGGCTATTGTGGAATCGCTGAAAGCCCTCGCAAATTCCGACGAAAGCATGAAGGCGCAGATTTCGCAGTTGTGGGCGGCTATCAACAATCTTCCCAAGGGCGAAAAAGGAGACCAAGGCCCGATTGGTCCGCAAGGACCTCAGGGGATTCAGGGGGAGCGCGGGGAGAAAGGCGAAAAAGGCGATACGGGGCCTATGGGTCCGCAAGGTCCTGCGGGAGGCGGCGGAGGTACACAAGGCCCGCAGGGTCCGAAAGGCGACAAGGGGGACAAAGGTGATAAGGGCGACACGGGCGCACAAGGTCCGATGGGACCGCAGGGACCGAAAGGCGAAAAGGGAGATTCCGCCGACACTTCCGCGCTTGCTTCGGCTGTCGCCTCTCTCGAATCGCGAATGGGCAACATCGAAAGCAGAATGTCCTCCGCTGAATCAATAATGGCGAGTATGCGCCAGAACGTCGACTATGTGAAGCGCACGATTGATTCCGCCGTAAACGTCGCCGTGATGGACGCAAACGGCAATCTCGCAACACTCAAAGTTTTGCAGCACATTGACGGCGGCAACATTATGACCGATATTTACTACTTCGACCCGTCGACGAATATGATGAGCAAAACGCAGGTTTTTTCGACGGGTTCAAGGCAGGTCGATACGGGGTGGAAACCAACAAATATTCAGTTCGTTTTGCCAAACGGCGAAAGCGCGGAAATCACGATTCTTGCCGACCAAAACACGCTAACCAATCTGGGCGCGGCGTTCTATTCCGAACCCTGCGAAGTCTGCGACGGCGGTTCTTCGACCGTAAAATACTTCCTTGTGAAGTCGGGAGAAGGCGGCGAATGATTCGGCTAAAATCCAAATGCTCCGACGACTGTTCGCAATGCGAGCCGAGCGTTATAGCGAGCTACACCACAAACGGCGACAACCCGACGTGGGACTTGACCCCGTATCAGGGCGACGGCGTCGGCAAGCCCAACGCGCTTTGGCGTTTGTATGAGCTAAGCGGCGGTGTTGAATACAATCGCGGACGCATCGACGAAAACGGTAAACTTGAGGGATTGCCGAGCCAATTTAAATCCAACTACACCTACGACGGCTATATGGAGCTGCAACAGGGCTGCCCCGATGTTTGTTTCGACGACATTTGGAGCGTCGGCATCAGATGGCCCGAAAGTTAATTTATGTTTGAATTCAAAAAAGGGATAAATTCGCATATGCCGTTTGTGGCGCACGGTGCGCCGCCAGACTATGCGCCGAAGGCTTTTTGCTGTCTTAAAGTCGGCGGCAAGTGGAAACTTCACCATTACGAAGATGGAAAGTGGAAGCGCGTTTACACAGGGCTTCCCGAAGACGCCACGGAATGTTCTCCTACCGCCGAACTTGTAGACGGCAGATGGAGGATTTCGTTCATCGCGGGCGGACACGAAAGCGACAGGCGGTTTTACCTCTACAAGATTGACGGAATCGGCAACGTTTCCGAAAAGTTTGTTTCCGCCGATGTCGGGTTTGTTTTCAAAAACCGTATTGTCTACGGCGGGCGTTCTGGCGGGCTTTACATTGTAAACGGCGGGAGTATTCAAAAGTTGACTTTCCCCGATGTTGAATATTTCTACCGCGTTTCATACAATCCAGATAACCCGAGCGAGTGGCTGATTTCTGGGCAGACGAAGTCTGGAGCGGTTTTTTCGAGAGTTTGCAACATCTTTGCGAGAACGTTGCAAAGCCTTTGCGTAAACGGAGAACCCGCCTACAAAGCCGCGTTGTTTAACGGCAGATGCTTTTACGCCGAACGCGGCGAAAACGGCTTTGAAGACAGACGCATTGCGGAGGCGGCGAAATTTACCAGAACCGATTTGGAGTTTGAAAAATCGGCAATTTTGGAAACTTTGGATACTTTGCCTACAACATTTCAAATGGTGGGGAAGTTCACAAAGGCAACCTACAACTGGGCAAAATCGGGCTTCAAACTTGCCTCCGAAACCGAATTAACAAGAAGAAAATCAATCTGCAACAACTGTAAATTCTGGTATCCCACAGCCCGAATGGGACTCGGCAAATGCCTAAAATGCGGTTGTTCCTCCGCAAAACTAAAACTCGCTTCCGAAAAATGTCCTATCGGGAAGTGGTAAAAGAAAAGAGCCTCTCGGAATCCCGAAAGGCTTTTCTTGTGTTTGGTTGTTATGAAATTCTACTTTCTTCTGCGATACGCTGCAAAAACCAACGCCAACGCGCCGAAGATTGCAGCGTATGTCGAAGGTTCGGGAACTGCGGCTGTCGTACCAGTGAGGGTAATTTGAAACTGATGTGTGTAAAACATTGTTCCCATGCCGCCCGATGCAAGTTCAGGAATTAATGTTTTATCAACGGAAATCATGAATGTAAAGTAGTCCTCCCCCGAAACATCAATGTCAAGCCCATCGAGTTTAACCAATCCGTCTTGAAAATCTTCTATTGTCAGGTCGGTAAGTTTGGTAACAGACGTCAATACAGAAGAGTTGTAGTCGGTTTTAGCGTTGCCCGTTCCGCCCTTAAAGATTTCAATGGAAAACGCCGGCAAATCGGAGGGAATTGCCGCCTCTCCGCTGCCCGGAATATAAAAATCTCCATTCGCTTTACAGTCAATGGAAGTTATAGAACCAAAAGATTCCGACGATATATCAACTTCATATAGATTAAATTGCAGGTATGATTCACCCGAGTAGTAATAATTTCCGAGAAGGATAGCCGTGTTGACTGACCACGCACCGCCTTTCCCGTTAGGACCGTAGCTGCTGTCGGCAGAATTCAGACGAAAATCCTTTGTTATCGTTTGGGCGTTCAGCGTCGCAAAACTTGCCAGCGCAAGTGCCATAATTGTGATTGCTATTTTTTTCATAAGCTTACCTTTTGTTGTGTTATTCAATTGAAACAAAAAGAAGCATAGTATTTCAAATACTATGCCCAAAATAATTAGACGCCTATCGACGCAGAACGAAACAGCCGATTTCATTTGGCAACAAAAAGTTTACTCCTTACAAATTGTCGGAGTTGTATAAAGGACACTTATCAAAGCTACTTCAAAAAATTGCAAAAAACTCCGAACGCCAGTCGGAGAAATCGGAGTTATTGATAAAATCGAAAAAGTTTTAAATATGCGGAATTTTCTTAATCGGCTTCGAGGGAAAGACACACCGTGGTCTTGAAAATAACAGTAAGCGTTTACGAATACATTTTTCCGATGCGATGAAAACAGGAATACACGCAACGACGGCTTGGATAGGCGCCCGAAAAGGAGCGAAAACACTTCGCGAACCTCTTCGGATGGAGTTATTATATACAACTATCAATTAATCTACATTCGAAACTCTCTCGGATCTCGTATTAATTTTTTCAAAAATTTATATCCCAAATAACCGATTCCTAGAGCTATCGTTTGAGAAGATTTATAGTCAGAATAAGTTTCATTATCGCGTTTTTTACGAAATAATTCACCAAGTACATAAAAACATGCATAAATTGCCATAACTGGCAATAACACCGCTGAAACCATTTTGTATGGAATCAATAATAAAGCTCCAATCGTTGTATTGAATTTATTTAACCGAATATATAGAGGTAAAAGGAATAATATCGCCATAAAAAATGCAAAGATTGAAAACCATATGCCAATAGCATCAGTATCTTGATCTTGACCTGCTTGACATGCAACCAATATTGCAAAGAAAATAAAAATTGAACATATCATGGATATGATATAGTCAAGCCAACCAACAAAAACAACTGCACTTTCATTACAAACCAATATTGAGCATACAATAAAATAAAGAATGACACATCCTATTAGAACAAGAATCACTTTATCACTCGAAGAAAAACCTTTAGAATTTCCAGGTGTTGTTTCTGTAGAATTACTTATCGGTATAATATTATCGGTATCACCAGTGCCGTCGCATACACCAAGTTCTTTCTCTGATTCATTATTGTTATCAGATAGAATATTCTCTTGAGAATCTCCAGTTTGAACTGTTTCTTCTCCAGTGTAAACTGTTTTAGAACCTTGATCTACCTTTTCTATTACATTATCTGTTTTCCTAATTTTTTCATTATTTGCAGCAAGGTTATTTGTACTGAAATTTTCTTTTAGTTCAACATTGCTATTTGATACGTTTGTTTCTTTCGGATTACCTGATTGAACAACTGAAGGTTTGCCTGAATTGTTTTCAACTTCTTCTATTTCTGAACAAGAATAAAACATCAAAGGTAACAACATAAAAAGAATAAACAAAACACCTAAAATACTTAAGCAACCAATCGTCCATTTCTTTAATTTTGCAATTTTAGGATTGTTTCCCTGTTGCGTTGAAGAGTTTTGATTACGCAGTTCCCCCAATTGTTTTTTGAGTTTTTCAACTTCGCTTTTTAATTTCTCATTTTCAGGATCAGCATCGTCTTTCCCATCATTGGCGTCGGCTTCATCATCAGTAGCATCGCTTTTGTTGTCTTCATCTTCATCACCGTCGTCGTCATCATCAACATCATCGTCAAGGTCGCCGGCTTCGTTGGCTTTCTTTATGTCGGAAATTTCCGACTTTAATTCCTTGATGAACTTTAACAATTCCTCTTGCGAAGATTCGACTTTCTCTTCTTCAATAGGATTTTCCGTTTCCTGCTTTTTTGCGACTTTTACGGAATCAATCGACTCTTCTAATATGTCTTTCGCTGATTTTTTTTCTTCGCCGTCCATAATTGTTATTTCTTTAAAATTTTATCGAGAACTGCTTTGCCCATATCGGTATTTGCAAATGCTTCCAACGCCGCACCCAAATTTGTCCCATTTTGCGACGAAAATATTTTACGCGCATTTTCCACCCCGCCGTTTATATCGCCACCATTAGCAATAACTTTTATTTCTGCGCCTTTCAAATTCTGCGCTTGTGCGATTCCGACGGTTTTATCTGCGTTAATCTGTTCGATGCGTATTAAATACTCTTGGTATTCTTTATTCTGCCCAATCTCCTTGGCAAGCGTCGTCTGTGCCGTAACGGACGCCAATTGGTCGGCTTTCTTCGCTTCGGCATTCGCCATACCCTGAGCTTTAATACCTTCCGCCTGTTTTACACTTGCCGTCAAATCTGCCTCGGCTTTTACGACTACTGAATCCGCTATCTTGCGTTGCGACTCCAACTGGGCTTCCGCCGAAATAATTTGAACATTTTTCTTCTGTTCAGCCTGAATGATTTCTGTTTGTTTTACGATTTCGGCGCGCTTGACTTCGGCGACCATTGCGACCTGCATTTCCTTTTCTTTGGTGATTTTCGCTTCGTCGTTGATATCCTGATTTGTTTTTTCATTCATTATACCGATTGTCTTGTTTACCTCGGCTTCGCGTTTTCCGACCGCCTCGTGCGCTTCCTGTTTTTTTAGCGCAATCGTCTTGCCAGCCTCGATTTCCGCCGATTCCGCAAGCTGTTTGTTCTTGGCTACTTCAATCCTCGATTCCTTTTCGATTTCCGACTTCTTTTTAGCCATTATGTTTTCGATAACCTTACTTTCCTTGTTGTCGCGCAAGTCCATAAGTTCAATATTTTTCACAGGAACAACCCCCCATTCTTTGAGCTGTTCCGAAACCGCTATCGTGAATTTCTCACCATAGACGGAACGTTCGCTCATAATATCCTCCAAACGCGCATTTGCCATAATCGAGCGAACCGCGCCTTGAACAATGCCAGTTAAATGATTGCGTAATTCCGCAAAAGATTCCACTTTATTGGCGGCTTCATTTGTGTCGCTGATTCTGAAAAACGCCTTTATATCGAGGACGAATGGTAGACGGTCTTTATCGTAGGCTTCATAATTTTGTAAGTCCAAGTCGAAGTTCGATACAGGTAATTCGCGTTTTGTCATACCCCAGAATGGAAGCCAACGCGGAAATTCATAATAGACATTCCCTCCTGCTTGCCCTTTACCAAATGAAACGGTCTTCTTCGCATATTGGACAATGTGAACGACATTTGTGGGGACGACACGCCTCAACGGCATAATGAACACTACAAATATGAACGCCGCTACACCTAAAAAAATCAATGCCATTAAAAATATTCCAGCCATAACTACCTTAATTAGAGATTAAAAAATTTCTTTTCGAGAACAGAAAAAACAGTATCGGCAATAGTATTTTCCATATCAGCCATTCGTGCCTTATCGCCGTGAGTAGGAAATGTTCCCACATTCAAGTAAACTTCAAATCCGTCTTCGCGAATGCCTTCCACAATATACCTGAACACGGAATTTTCGTTGTCAATCAATCGTGAGGCGCAAACAAGAACATCAATATCATCCTTTATATAATCAAAGACCGTCTTAAAATCAGACAAACAATCTCCGCTCAAAATCAGTCCGACTTTAATTCCGTTTATAGGTTCAAAAATACAAAAGAAGTCATTCTCCAAAGGAATTTTTATAAGCGACTTCGTAAAAAATCCATCTTCTCGATTAAACCTGTGTTTCGGTTGGATTTTCAATAGCCTTTCGTAAAGTTTTCCAATCGAGTTGGACTTTCCCGACCCTTGTTTCCCAGAAATTAAAATAACCTTTTTCTTACTCATTAAGCCTAGGTTATCGTATTATAAATACGATACCCGCAGAGCATTGTTCAACTGCTTAAAATTCAATACGATAGAGAAATGGCACAGAGCTTAACATCTGATTGATTGCAATAAATTTATTCTGCCTGATACCCCGCCAAGCATTTTGGAATGGGCAGTTGAGAAAATTTAGTTTGACATTCGTATTTATAATACGATGGACACTATATTAAATTCGGCTAAGGAAGTTTTGGGAGCGGCGACGGTTTCGGTGGTCGATTCCGCGAGATTTATTAGGAACGTTTTGGACGCAAAGCCAAATGATTGCAAATTGTCTGACGCTC
>OGFM01000063.1_pt1 | contig 93868 bp, 87 predicted proteins | sample 1570871 | NCBI WGS metagenome assembly OGFM01 (sample SAMEA2581957, study PRJEB24529) | metagenome | biome: Human gut stool | place: China | collected 2011
GGTGCTGCGCGGGGAGCGCACCGGGCTGTTCGTCTGCGTGGTGCCGGGGGAGAGCGAGGTCGACCTGAAAAAAGCCGCCCGCGCCGCCGCAGAAAAAGCGCTCGAAACTGTCGGGCTTTCCGACGCCGCAAACCGCCCGCTTTCCCTCTATTCAAAGGGAATGGTACAGCGGGCGGGGCTTGCGCAGGCGATTGTCCACAACCCGAAAGTCGTCATTCTCGACGAGCCCGCGTCGGGGCTCGACCCCGTTGGAACGTCGGCGATGGCGGAAATCGTCGTGAAGCTCAAAAACGCGGGCAAGACCATTCTTTTGTGCTCGCACATGATGGGCGAGGTCGAGCGGCTGTGCTCTCGTGTGGCTGTCCTTAGCGCGGGCAGAATCGCGGCAATCGGCGAAATCGACAAACTGCTTGAAATCGGCGGGCGCACGAGCCTCGACATCGACGGCGCGGACGCGGAGGGGCTTGCGAAAATAGCAGCCTTCGCCGAGTCGCTCGGCGCGAATGTCGTGAAAAAATCGGCGTCTAAAATTTCGCTCGAAGAATTTTTCAAAAAAACCGTGGAGGGAAAATGAGAAACGTCTTTTTGATTTCGGCAAACACTCTGCGCGAGACGCTCAGGCAGAAGCTGATGATTCTTGTGGCGCTCGTTGCGCTCGCGCTCGTGCTCTCCTCGAAATACCTGCTGTCGCTCGACCTCGGGCACGAACAGCTGCGCTTTGTGTTCGACTTCGGTTCGGGCGCGCTCGGATTTTTCGGCTCGATTATCGCGGTCGTCGCCACTTGCCAGATTTTCCATTCGGAGCTTGAAAACAAGACGGTCATCACCCTGCTCTCCAAACCCGTCGGGTACGCGCAGTTTGCGGCTGGAAAGTTTCTGGGCGCGGCGGCGGCTCTCGCGCTTTTCGCCGCAGTAATCGCGGCGGCGACGTGCCTTATGCTTTTCATCACGCGGGCGGGCTTCGGCGAGGCGGCGGAGCGGCTTTCGGCGGGGCTTGAAACAAACTACGCGGGCGTCTGCGCGTACGCGTTCGCGCAATGGTGCAAGCTTTGCGCGGTTGCGGCGGTTGCGGCGTTCGTGTGCTCGGTGTCAAGCTCCCTGCTCTTCTCGGCGGTAGTGTCTTTCATGGCGCTTGCGGTTTCGACCGCGGGCGAAATCACGCGCTGGCTCGGCGGAAAGACGGAGGGCTTTGCAAAAATCGCCTCCTATGCTTTTCCCGATTTCAACATGTTCAACGCCCTCGAAAAGTTCGCGTTTGCGCCCGTCGACTGCACTGCGTTCTGGGCGGCTGTCGCGTACGCTGCGGTATATTCTGCGGCGGCGGTTGCGGCGGCGGCATTCGCGTTTTCCAAGCGAGAATTTTAGCATGTTCGAGAAAACGCAGATTTTCCTCTTTGCGGCGGCGGCATTCGGCGCGGCGGCGATTGCGGGCTTTCCGGCAAAAGACGCGCTTGCTGTCGGCGGCGAAACGCTTTCTGCGGAATCGCTCGGAGGCGCGGGCGGCGGCGCGCTCTGGGGCATACTCGGCGGATACCGCTCGCTTGTTTCGGACTTCGCGTGGATAAAGGGCTACATAGACTGGGAGAAAAAGGACGTCGCCGGTTGCATGGCGGCAATCGACCTCGCCACAAAAATCGACCCCGCCATGATTACGTTTTGGACTCAGGGCGCGGCGATGATTGCATTCGACACCCCCTACTGGCTTCTTCAAAAACTTCCGCCCCAACAGCGCGACGAATCCGCCCTGCGCCTGCTAAAAAAGCGTCAGGCGGCGATTGCGCTGAAACTTGTGGAGCGCGGCTTGGAGCTGCACCCCGACAGCGAGCAGCTCTGGCTGCAAAAAGGGCAAATAGCAATTTCAATCGGCGACGACAAGCTTGCGGAAGAGTGCTACGCGCGGCTTGCTACGCGCCCCGCCCCCACCGTTTACTCGCGCAGAATTTATGCGTCGCTGCTTGCAAAAAACGGCAAGTTTCAAAAGTCGATAGATGTTTTGGAGTCGGTCTTGGCGGAAACCGACGCCGACTCTCCCCTAAAAAAACTTCTGGAAGACCAAATTGCCCGCACGCGCTTGATGCTTAAAAAGACGCAATAAAAAAGCGTCCGAATGTTCGCGGACGATTCACGGTTTTCGGGGAATACGGGCGGAAATGCCCTCCCGCTTTTTAGTATGCGCCTGCGCCGCCCGCGATTTTGCGGCGGAGCTTTTGCGCGGCTATTTTTCGGCTTGGCGGGCTTCGAAAAGCTCGGTATCCAAGCCGTGGTGTTTGCGGTATTCGACCGCCTGCTTGTCGCCCATGTAGGATTTCAGCAGTTTGGGGTCTACCCGCAGCATGTCCACCATGATAAGTCCGTCTATGCACGAGCCGAAATCGGGGTCTACGTTGAACGCCAGCAGTTCGCCGTCGAGCTTCAAGTAGTGTTTGAGCAGCGTCGGGATTCCCTTGTTGTCGATTTCCACTTCCGAGACGAGCGCGGAGATGTGGTCGATGTCGTGCGCGCCTTCAAGCAGAGCCTTTTTGTCGATGTTTTTCATCTTCACTTTCGGCGGCTTTTTTGCCTTGACGAATTTTGCAAGCTCTTCCGAAGTTTTGCGCTCCGACAGGAACTGAACCATCAGGTCTTTCGAAATCGAATTGTAGTGGGTGCTTATGCTGACAGGCCCGTAGAGCGTGCGGTAGTGGGGGTTGCGGTAGAGGTATTCGCCGATTCCCCTCCACAGAATCGCGAGCGTCGAGCGTTTTTTCTGGTACTCGCTCGCGATGAACGACCTCCCCATTTCGAGCGCGGGGTTGATTCTGTCGATAAGTTCGCGCTGAATTTGGAAGAGCGTCGACGCGTACAGCCCCTGCACGCCGAGCGAATTCATGATTTTATCGGTGCGCCCTATTCTGTATGCGCCCGCGATTTTCCTGTTTTCGGCGTCCCACATGAACATGTGGAGGTAGTACTGGTCGAACTCGTCGTTGTCGACGCTCTTGCCCGAGCCTTCGCCGACTTCGCGGAAAGTCTTTTCCCTGAGCCGCCCGATTTCCAGAAGCGTCCACGGAATCTGCCACGCCTCGGCGCAGAATACCGAGATTTTCTCGCCGCGAATCATGCACGCCGACTGCGGAAGCGCGCCTATTTCCTTCGCCATTTTGTCGGGGTCGATTGGCAGGATAAGCTCCTGCATTTCCCTGTGCATAATCGGGAAGATTTTTTCTATGCTGCGCTGGATAATCTGCAACTGTGTGGGGTTCTGTTTTTCGCCCTTGTTGTTGCGCCCGCCCAAGACGTACGAGTTTATGCGAAGCCACGACGTCAGCTCGTCGTCGGTCGGAAATTCGGGAAGTTTCCGCGCCGAAATCACGCCGCCCACTTTCATCTTGATTTTCCTGCGTTTCGCCACTCCGAACATTTCGCGGATTAGCAGCATTGTGCGCAGGCGCGGGTGGATAAGACCGGCGATATAAAATAGCCACGAGTTGCGCCCCTCAAAATAGACGGGCAGAATGTTCGCGTTTGTGCGGCGGGCGATTTGCGCGATGTTCGTGTTCCATTCGGGGTCGCTAATGCAGCAGTCGCGGAGGTGGATGTGCGAAACCGTGCCCGACGGGAAAGTTCCCACGCAGCCGCCGTTTTTGAGGTGGCGGATTGTGTCTTTCATCGACGACACGTTTTGCGCCGTCGCCGCCTTGCCGCCGAATGGGTTTACGCAAATCGACCACTCCTTGATTTCGGGCATTTTTGCGAGAAGCCCGTTGACGATTACCTTTGCGTCGGGACGCGCCCGCAGGAGCACCGCGCCCATTATGATTCCGTCGATTCCGCCGAGCGGGTGGTTCGAGACAACCACGAGCGCGCCGTCTTTGGGGATTTTCTTGAAGTCGTCGTCGTCGATTTCGTAGTTAATTCCGATAGCCTTGATTGCGCGTTCGTAAAAGTTGCCCGACGTGTGTCTTTTGAGAAAATCGTATGTCGAGTTCAGCTTTGTGATGCCGAGAAAGCCCTCGAACGGCTTTTTTATAAAGCCGTAGAATTTTTTGAGGGTTTTGTTCGAGATTGCCGAGCCAATATCGACGACTTTGTATTCTTCGTTTGAATCCATCGGGAGCTTATGTTGGCACAAAAAATCGAAGAAATCAATCCTCTTCCGAAAGTTTGAATTCGACTGCGTCTTTGAGCGCCTCCCACGAGGCTACGATGATGTTGTCGGACGCGCCGACCGTGCCCCAGACGCGCTTCGAGTCTTTCGACTCTATCTGCACGCGCGTGATTGCGTTTGCGCCCGCGCCGCTGTCGATTATGCGCACTTTGAAGTCGGAAAGCTCGATGTCTTTTATTTGCGGGAATTTTTCGACCAACGCCTTGCGGAGCGCAAGGTCGAGCGCGGCGACAGGCCCGTGCGCCTCGGCGACGGTGTGTTCGATAGTGCCGCCGATTTCGAGCTTCACCGTTGCCTCCGACTTCGTGATTCTCGCAAATTCGTCGCGCTCCACAATGACCCTGTACCCGCGCACCACAAAGTGGTCGCTGTGTTTTTTCAGGAATTTCGAGAGGAGAAGCTCGAACGACGCGTCCGCCGCCTCGTACTCGTAGCCCCTGAATTCGAGGTTTTTAAGCTCGTCGAGGAACTGCCCGATTACCGGGTCTTTCGAGTTTACGTCAACGCCCATGTCGCGCGCCTTCATCATGACCGACGCCCTGCCCGACATGTCGCTTACAAGCACGCGCGTGCGGTTGCCCACAAGCGACGGGTCGATATGCTCGTAGCTGCGCTTTACCTTGTTTGCGGCGTCGGCGTGCACTCCGCCCTTGTGCGCGAAAGACGACGCGCCGACGTATGGCAGGCGCGTGTCGCTTCTAAGGTTCGCCATTTCGTCGAGGAACAGCGAGAGGTCGCGCAGTTTTGCGAGGTTTCTTGCGCAGTCAACATTCTCGCCCATTTTCAGAACGAGGTTCGGGATAATCGTGCAGAGATTTGCGTTTCCGTTGCGTTCGCCAAGCCCGTTTATCGTGCCCTGAATCATGGTTGCGCCCCTGCGGACGCCTTCGAGCGAAACCGCGACGCCCAGTCCGCAGTCGTTGTGGCAGTGCACGCCCACGGGGATTCCGTCCATGTGGGTTACGACCTTTTCGACAATCGCGCCGAATTCGTCAACCATCGTGCCGCCGTTTGTGTCGCAAAGGCAGACGAATGCCGCCCCGCCGCGCTTTGCGGCGTCGAGGGTTGCGAGCGCGTATTCGGGGTTGTCCTTGTAGCCGTCGAAGAAATGTTCGGCGTCGTAGAAGACCGTTCTGCCGTGCGACACGAGGTACGCCACGGTTTCCTCAATCATTTTGAGGTTTTCCTCGGCGGTGGTTTTTATGACCTCTTCGACGTGCAGAAGCCACGTTTTGCCGAAAATCGTTATGACCGGCGCTTCCGATTCGAGAAGCAGCGCAACCTGCCTGTCGTCCGCAACCGCGGTATTCGCCCTGCGCGTCGAGCCGAACGCCGCGATTTTTGCGTGGGCAAGTTTGAGGCTTTTCGCCTGTTCGAAAAACGCCATGTCGCGCGGGTTCGACCCCGGCCAGCCGCCCTCGATGAAGTCGAAGCCGAACTTGTCCATCTTTTCGGCGAGTCGTAATTTTGCCGTGACGGAAAGCGAAACGCCTTCGCATTGAGTGCCGTCGCGCAGTGTTGTATCGTATATGAAAATTTTATTTTTGCCCATAGTTTTTTGGCTTTTGACACTATTTTTTTCGCGGCGCAATCCGCCGCCGTTTGGGAGTGAGGAAACGCCCGCCCGCCTTGCATCGGACGGGCTATCTAATGCCTTTCGCCTCTATGTATGCGCGGATTTTCCCCGCGTCGGCGTCGGAAATTTCCTTTACGATTTTCCTGTCGAGAAGCTTTTCGAGCGACTCCGCCGTCGGGTGAATCCCCAGCGTGTCTTCTATGAGCTTAGGGAATTTCGCCGCGTGCGCCGTCGAAAGCACAACCTTTGTTCCGCTTTCGGGCAGGTCTTTGAACGCGCACGCCGTGTGCGGGTCTATGACAACGCCGTACTTTTTGTATATTTCGGAAATCGTCGCCGCAATCTCTTCGTCCGACATTCTCGACGCGCTGAATTCGCCCGCCTTGAAGTCTTCGAAAAACCACTTGCCGTCGCGCTTGAACGCCGACATTATCCCGCGGACTTTTTCGGAGTCGCCGCCCGTGAAGTAGTAGATGAAACGCTCGAAATTCGACGCAACCTGAATGTCCATCGACGGCGCGTAGCTGGGCGCGACCCCCGAAAGCTCGTAGACGCCCGAATTGAAGAGGCGGCAGAGAATGTCGTTGCGGTTTGTCGCAACCCTGAACCCCGCTACGGGCAAGCCCGCCTTGTGCGCAAGCCAGCCCGCGAACACGTTGCCGAAATTGCCCGTGGGCACTACAAACGTGATGCTTTCGCGCTTTTGTTTCGGCAGGCTAAGCCACGCGTAGACGTAGTAGACGCACTGCGCGAGAATTCGCGCCAAGTTGATGGAGTTTACGGCCGAAAGATTCCACTTTGCCTTGAAGTCCAAATCGCCGAAAAGCCCTTTTACAATCGCCTGCGCGTCGTCGAACGTGCCGCGGATTGCAATCGGGAAAACGTTTTCTGCCCCCGTGCACGCCATTTGACGTTCCTGCAAGGGCGAGATTCTGCCTTCGGGATAGAGTATGAAAATGTTTACGTTTTTCTTGCCCAAAAGCCCGTTGATTGCGGCACTGCCCGTGTCGCCGCTCGTCGCGCCGAGCACGTTGATTTTTGCGCCGCTTTTCGAAAGCAGATATTCGTACAGGTTCCCCACGAATTGGAGCGCGAAATCCTTGAACGCAAGCGTCGGACCGTGGTAGAGTTCGAGCAGATAATGCGATTCGTCGAGCTTCGTAAGCGGGGCAATGCGCGGGTCGTCGAATTTTTTATACGACGCGTCCACGATTTTTTTGAGGTCGGCTTCGGGAATGTCGTCGGCGAAGATTTTCAGGAACTCGAAGCACACTTCGGGGTACGTCAAGCCCTCCCACGACGCCAGTTTTCCAGAAATGTCGGGAATCGACGCGGGAACGTAGAGGCCGCCGTCGGGCGCAAGCCCCTCGGAAACCGCTTCCGAAAACGCCAGTTTTTTGCTTTGTCCGCGTGTGCTTATGTATTCCATTTCAAGCCTGTCTGTTCTGTCTTTTTTATAGGCAATTTGCGCCGCGTTAACGGCGCATTGCCTTGGTCCGAAACATTTTTTTCGAACGCAAAATTTGAAAAGCGCACCGCTTTGCGTCGGGGCGCGGAAACTATTTGTCGAGCGCAAACGCCGCGTGGAGCGCGTTCGCCGCCGCGTCGGCGTCTTCAAGCGAGATGCCGACCGAAATCTTGATTTCGCTCGTCGTGATAATCTGCACGTTTATGCTGTTGTCGGCGAGCGTGCGGAAGAACTTTGCCGCAACGCCGCTGTGCGAGCGCATGCCCGTGCCGATGACCGAAACCTTGGCGATGTCGCCCGTAATCGAAACCGTCGCGCCCTTGATAGTTTCGCAATGCGCGCGCAGGACTTTTTCGGCTTTCGCCGCGTCGTCTTTCGAGACCGTGAAGGTGAGGTTCGCCTTGCCGCCGCGTCCGACGTTTTGGACAATCATGTCGACCACGATTCCCGCCTCGCCGAGTTCGCGGAAGATTTCCGCCGCGGTGCCGGGCTTGTCGGGAATGTCGCTTACTGTAACTTTCGTCTGGTTTCTGTCTATTGCCACGCCGCTGATTACGACGTCTTCCAATGATGGTGCTTCCGATTTCACTATTGTTCCGGGTTCGTTGTTAAAGCTTGAGCGCACTTCGAAAACTACGTTGTGCTTCTGCGCAAATTCCACGCTTCGCGCCTGCATGACTTTCGAGCCGAGCGACGCCATTTCCAAAAGTTCCTCGTACGACATTTCGGGAATTTTGCGGGCGTTTTTGACCACGCGCGGGTCGGCGGTGTAGACGCCGCTGACGTCGGTGTAGATTTGGCAGATGTCGGCTTTGAGAGCCGCCGCCAGCGCGATTGCCGAAAGGTCGCTCCCGCCGCGTCCGAGCGTGGAAACGTTGCCGTGGCGGTCGATTCCCTGAAAGCCCGCGACTATCACGACCTCTCCGCGCGACAGGCATTCGCGAATGTCGCCGCCCGTGATTTCGACTATTCTTGCGCGGGTGTGGGCGTCGTCTGTAATGATGCCCGCCTGCGCGCCCGTCCTCGACACCGCTTTGAGCCCCAGCGAGTGCAACGCCATCGCCGTAAGCGCGATTGTCTCCTGTTCGCCGACGGCAAGGAGCATGTCCATCTCGCGCTCGTCGGGAGTTGCGGAAAACGTTTTCGCTCTGGCGATAAGTTCGTTTGTCACTCCGCTGCGGGCGGAGACGACCACGACGACGCTGTTTCCGCCGTCCACGAACGTTTTGATTCGCTTTGCGACATTGAGTATTCTGTCGGTATCGCCGACGGACGTGCCGCCGTATTTCTGTACAATCAGAGCCATATGCAAGTGTTTTTAAAATAAAAAATCAGTTGGAATATCCTGATAATATCGGCAATACTGTCAAGCAATTTCGCTAAAATAGCGCGGGGCGCGGGCGCGGAATCCGTGCCGTTCGGCGACAGCCAGCCCGCGCCTTGCGGAGGTTCATGAGGGCGATTCCGAAAAGCATTGCGGCGATTCCCGCAACTTGGAGCGCCTCCACCCTTTTGCCCAAAACCGCCGCCGCGCACAGCACCAACACGGGCAGTTCGACAGTCATTATGATCGCGCCTGCCGCCGCGCCGATTCTGAGAATCCCCGCCGAAAACAGCGCGATGGAGTGCGTCGTTCCGAAGACCGTAAACGCCAAGACCAAGCCCTTTGCCGAAAATTCGGGCATTCCGCCGCCCGCAAACACCATTAAAACATATTTAAAATTCTTCATTTTCCTTGTTGTTTCGATTTTCATATTCGATATGTCGAAACAATCGCAAAAACAACGCACCCGTCTTGCAAAATGCGCGTAATTGTTCCGCAAAATTGCCTGCGGGATGCGGGCATGGGAAGCATCGAAGAATTATTCGCGGCGGAGAATGCCCGACGTTTTTTGCGAGAAATAAAGAAAAAAACTGCTTGAAAATCCGACGCGGTTTTGAGATAAGAAAAATAAGAAACCTCTGCGTTGTTCGATACTGCCGACTCGGTTCCCATCCTTAATGACATCAATTCAGGGAGCATGCCGCGCGCGGTGGCTGTCAAGCCGTCCGGAACGGAAGGCAAAAGTCGCGCCGGCCGCACCCACCTCGTTAAAAAGAGGTTGCGTTAACCTAACTGGCAAGGCGGCATCGGCGGGGGTTTCCCCTTTTTTATGCGTTGGGCTTTGCACGCGTCGAAATCAGGAACGCGGGGAAATCCTACTACAAAAAATGCGCTTCAAACGAAGCGCATTTTGTTTTGCCCAAGTTCGACCGTCCGACGCCTATTTTACGGAGCTTGGCAGGTGCAAATCTTCGGAATTGAATCTGTTTATAAAGTTGTCGCGCCAGACGAGCTTTCCGGAGCCTTTCCGCTCGAACTCCTCTTTGTACAGGCGCGCGTTCGGCGACGTTTTCGTAAAATACCCGTCGGATACTATGAGCGTTCCGCGCCTGTGCACAATGGCTACGGGGTTGTCCATTTTAAAAGTCTTGTAGTTGTTGAAATACGAGCACCCCAAAAGGCGCGTATTCGCCTCGACAAGAAAGCCGATAAGCCCCGTGTCGGCGTAGCAGTCGCGCAAAAGCGTGTCGCCGCCTGAGAGCTTGAAGCAGATTGAATCGGCAAGCATTTCGGGCAAGCCGCCCTTTTTTGCGGGAGGTATCGGCCCGCCCCAAACGTGGCAGCGCGTGTAGCGGTTCGAGCCTCCGCGCCGCTGGTCGATTCCTATTGTGTAGTCTACAATAATGCAGTCGGTAAAATGGCAGTCGCCGCTGTAAATTTGCATGCCTGCGTTCCCCGCAAGCCCGCGCATCGAGTTGCGGAAATACAGGTTGTTTGCTACAAGCTCGTAGCCGCCGCGCTTTTCGGCATCGCCCACGGTAAGCCCCGCCTTTTTGGGGTTGCGGAAAAGCGTGTCCCGAAAGGTGAAATGCTGGAAGTTTACGATTTTCACGCAGCCGTCGGCAAGCCCGTTTGCGTCGAATTCCCCGCCCGAAATGAAAGCGTTGTTGCGGCGGCTTTTCGAAGCACTTGCGGCGTCGTAGTAGAGCATGAACTCCATGGGCTTTACGGCGACGAACTTCGCGGTAATTTCCATGCGGAGCGACGCGCCGTTTGCGACGTTTAGGGTGGAGTCAATCTCGTACCTGCCTTCGGGAATGTCGAGCACGCCGAGCGGCACGCTCGCGACGGCGCGGGCAAGGCGCGGCGAGTCGGAAGTTTCGCCGTCGAGGCGCGGAAAATCCGCAAGATTCGCGCCCGACGCGGCAAGGGAGGCGAAAGCGCAGGAAAGAAGGACCGCAAGTTTTTTCATGATATTTTGCGCTATTTTTTGTTTTTATCGAATATCAAAAGAGCCATGCCGTTTTTGCCGAGCGAAACTTCCGCGTTGCCTCCCCCGCCCGAAGCTTCGGCTTTTCCCAAAGTTTCGGATTTCGCAAACGTCGCGCCGTCCACGGAGACCTTTGCCGACACGGGTTTGTCGAGCCACAAATTGGCGACGAACACAGCGATTTGCGAATCGTTTTCGAATGTGGTGTAGTCGAGCCTGTCGTCGGAGACTTCCGCCAAGTCGCGGTCGCGGTATGTCCCGTTGAGAATGAGACTGCGGTATTTGCCGCGCAGGGCGTTTGCGGCGGAAAGATACGCCTTGTAGCGCGGGGTTTCGTCTATCGTCGCGCGGCAGCGGTAGATTTCGACGTCGCTCGTCCAGCCCCACATCAGGCAGAGATTCACGCGGCGTTCGATGTCGGAGTCGTCGCGGATTGTGCGGTCCGAAAAAATCACCTTCGGGAAAGCGTATTTGAAAAGGGGAACGTAGCGCATAAGCGGCTTGCCGTCGGGGCGCTTTTTCGCGGCGGAATAGTCCATGCCGCACGAATGCGCAAAATCGATGTGCCGCGAGGTTGCGTCGCCCACATACTCCGTGCCGAACGCCAAATCGGGTTTTTTCGACTTTATGTATGCGCGGATTTTTCCGAGCATTTCCGACTTGTGCCTCATCATGTCGGTGCACGGCACTTTGTGCTTGTGCGAAGCGTCCCAGCATATTTGGCTGCCGCTTCCGAGCTGGTCGAAAAATATTCCGTCGACGCCCAGCGACACCGCGCGGTCCACATATCCTTTGAGCACGCGCTCCCATTCGTCGGTTCCGTGGCACGCCGTCACAAAGGTCTTGTGCCCGAGCACACGGAGTCCCGTGCCGTCGCCGCCAAAGGGATAGCGTTCGATGTGCGGCAGCCCGCTCGGAGTTTTTACGCAGACTTTTTCTCCGCGGCCGCTCTTGTAGTAGTCGGTCGAAACGTCGATGAGCTGTCCGTTGAAATAGAGCAGCACTTTTCCGCCGCGGGCTTGGTATTTCCTGATGTTTTCGCGCAAAACGGCGTCGCCGCCCTGCTCCGTTTCGGGGGAATAGTCGGGATAGCCGGCGTCCATGCCCTCTTTCCACCAGCCGAAAAGCAGAATGGTGTCAAGCCCGCATTCGAAGCCAGCCGTGCCGATTTCGGAGTCGAGCTTCGCATACGGAAAGAACACGCGCCCGTATTGGTGGCGCATAATTATCCGCTGCCAGCCGTTCATATTTTCTATGAATTTGGGACGCTCGGGAATTTTGAAGAAGCTTTCGCACGCGCGGGCGTACAGACGCGCCCCCTCGCGCCAATCGCCGACGGTCGGGGCGACGGCAAACTCCGCGGTTGCGTACGATTCCCCCGGTTTTATGAACGGGTACTTCACCATGGCGACGTCGAGAAACTTGAATTTGCCGTTTTCCTTGCGGTATCTTGCCAAATGCAGGGTAAGCTCGAAATTCGGGTCTATCGAGGCGAAGTAGAGCGAGCCTTTTGGGTTTTGAATTACAAACATGTTCATCGTGCGGGACATCGGGTACGGGACGTAGTGCTCGACGGCGATGTTGTCCTGCGATTTGTACTGGGTTTCGGCGCGCTCCACATGCTTGTAAAAGTCGGGTACAAGCGCGCCGCCTCCGCCCGAATTCACGAGGCTTGCCGATTTGTCGATGCCCGCGTTTTTAATCATCGGGAACTGGAATTCGCGCAGGATTTTGTCTTTCGAGTTGTTCGAAATTTTCGCCGAAAAGCGGACTTCCTCGGCCTCCAAGCGGCACGCGACCTCCACGGGAAATTCTCCGCCGAACGAAAGCGTCGCGAGCGTGTCGGACTTTTTTTCAACCCTCACGGGGACGCTCTCCGACTCGACGGGCTCTTCGAGAAGCTCGTTCTGCGTGTAGATTATGCGCCAAAGCCCCTGCCCGCCCGCATAGTTTTCGCCCGAAATTTTGTTTTTGAGCAATGCAAGATTGCCCAAGTCGTCGAACTCGACGGCGAGCTTGCCGTTTTCGAGCCTCACGTTCGCCCAAAGCGCGGAAGCCGCAAGCGCAAGCCCCGCAAAAAATGCCAGTTTTTTTCTCATATACAGATATGTGTGTTGGTATTTGCGCAAATAAATAAAACGGAAGTCCGCGGAATAGTCGAGAATTTTTTGCGCCCGCCCGCCGTTCCCGACGGGAGAAGAAAAAATCGAAAAAAAGAGTTGCAAGAATCAAAGTCCGCGCGATAATGCGAAGCTTCAATTTTTATTAAACCAATAGAAAAGGAAAATAAAATGATTAAAGTAGGCATTAACGGTTTCGGACGCATCGGCCGCATGGTTTTCCGTGCAGCTTTCGAAAACTTCTCGAAGGACATCGAGATCGTCGGCATCAACGACCTGCTCGACCCCGAATACTTGGCTTATATGCTCAAGTATGACTCGGTTCACGGCAGATTCAACGGCGAAGTTTCCGTAGAAGGCAACTTCCTCGTCGTAAACGGCCAGAAAATCCGCATCACGGCTGAAAAAGACCCCGCGAACCTCAAATGGGACGAAGTTCAGGCTGACGTCGTTGTTGAATCGACGGGCTTCTTCCTCACGGAAGAACTCGCTTCGGCGCACCTCAAAGCCGGCGCGAAGAAAGTCATCATGTCGGCTCCCTCGAAGGACGCTACTCCGATGTTCGTTTACGGCGTAAACGACAAGACCTATGCCGGTCAGAAAATCATCTCGAACGCTTCCTGCACAACCAACTGCTTGGCTCCCATCTCGAAGGTTCTCAACGACAAGTTCGGTATCAAGCGCGGCTTGATGACGACTGTCCACGCTGCAACCGCTACCCAGAAAACGGTTGACGGTCCCTCGAAGAAGGACTGGCGCGGCGGCCGCGGTATCCTCGAAAACATCATTCCGTCCTCGACGGGTGCTGCGAAGGCTGTCGGCAAAGTTCTCCCCGAACTCAACGGCAAGCTCACGGGTATGTCGATGCGCGTTCCCTGCTCCGACGTTTCGGTTGTCGACCTCACGGTTGAACTCAACAAGGAATGCACTTACGACGAAATCTGCGCCGCTATGAAGGCTGCTTCCGAAGGCGAACTCAAAGGTATCCTCGGCTACACCGAAGACGCAGTCGTTTCGACGGACTTCCGCAACTGCCCGAAGACCTCCATCTTCGACGCAAAGGCCGGTATCCAGCTCGACAAGACTTTCGTCAAGGTCGTTTCCTGGTACGACAACGAATGGGGCTATTCGAACAAGGTTCTCGAAATGGCTCGCGTTATCGCCAAGTAATTGCGGCATTCGAACGCGGAGATTCGTCTCCGCAAAAAAAAGACGGCATTGCGCCGTCTTTTTTTTTGCGCTTGTCGGAATTTTAGGAGGCGGCGGGCGCGTTTTCGGCTTGCAATAAAAGCGGTATGTGAAATATTGAAAATACCATGCCGCAAAGCTCCGACAAAAAATTTTCGCCCAACCTGTATCTCCTCGGATTTATGGGCACGGGCAAAAGCGCGCTCGGCAAAAGGCTCGCAAAACGGCTCGGCTTCCGCTTTATAGACTCCGACGCCGAAATCGAGAGCAAGTGCGGAATGGAGACAAAAGACATCTTCGCAAAATACGGCGAGGAATATTTCAGAAAGCTCGAACGCGAATTCATCGAAAGCGGACACCCCGACCACGGCTGCGTGGTGGCGTGCGGCGGCGGGCTTTGCTGCCGCGGCGACATGCCCGAACTTGTGAAATCGAAAGGCGTAAGCGTGGTTTTGTTCAGCTCGCCCGACGAAATTTTGGCCCGCGTTTCGGGCAACGACAAACGCCCTCTTCTGAACGTTGACAACAGGCTCGAAAAGATAAAATCCCTGCTTGCCGAACGCACGCCCTATTACATGCGAAGCGGCGTGGCGATTGCCGCAGACCCCAACCTCAAAGTTTCGGAAGACAGAATCTTCCGCATCTACGCGGCAAAGCGCAGAAAGCTCGCAAAAAAACGAAACGCCAAATAAAGAAAAGCCGACCTTAACGAAGGCCGGCTTTTTTCTTGCCCATGCAGACGCGCTTCGGCGGCTTGCTTAGAAGATGTCGGCGGGGTTCGCCTTGCGGAGCTTGCGCGTCGCCAAAAGCCCCGCAAAAACGCACATCGAAAGCGACAGACCGAAGACGATAAGCAGGCTGTCGAGCGACATGTACGTCGGCATTCCCGCAATCTCGCGCGTCATAATGTAGAGAAGCTCGGCGAGCAACGCCCCGGGGATAAAGCCCAAGAACGACAGAATGAAAGACTCCTGCACAATTATCCCCACAAAGAAAGAGTCGGCAAATCCGATTGCTTTCAATGTAGCGTATTCGGGAATGTGGTCGGAAACGTCGGTGTACAAAATCTGGTAGACGATAACCGCTCCGACGAAAATCGCAACCGCCATCGACGCGCCGATTACGAAGCCGATGGGCGTGCGCTTGCCCCAGTACGCCTTTTCCGACTTTACAAACTCGTCTTTTGTCATCACCTTCACGCTTTGCGGAAAAATCTTTTTCAGCGACTCCGCAACCTCGTCGGGGTTCGCCCCCTCGCGCAGTTTCAGGACACCCACATCGCTTACGCCCGACGGAGAGTGCCAGAATTTTTCGAGCGTGGCAAGGCTCATAAGCACGTTGCCGTCGGCGGCAAACGTAGGCCCTATTTCGATAAGCCCCACAATGTCCGACTTTTCGCCCGCGATTTCCGTGCGGACTTTTCCGCCGCTTTCGAACAGCCTGCCGACGTCGCCGTACTGCGAGCGCGAGAGCGAGTCGAACAGAACCGTTCCGTGGTTTTTTAATAAATTTTGCTGTTCGCAAATATCTTTTGATAAAAAGACCTTTCGGGACGGGTCGAAGGCGATAAGGAAGATGTCGCGCTCGCGGCCGTCGCCTACGCTCTTGAAAGACGCGCAGCCGAGCTTTATCGAATTCGCCTCAACAACGTCGGGGTTCGCGAGAGCCTGATGCAGCCTTACGTTTGCAAAGCCGCGCCCCACCCCGAAATATTCGTAGTGCGAGCCTACAATCATCACCTGCCCGTCTAGCAGCAGGAGCGGGCCTACAACCTGTTTGTAGAGCGCGGTTTGAAGCCCCATTTGGAAGAGCATCATCGCCACCGCGAACGTGATGCCCGCAAGCGCCACCGCAAACCGCTTGCTTTCGGACGCCAGTTGTAGCCACGCAAGCGGAATGCCGAGCGGCACGATTTTCTCGAAAAGACTTTTTTTGTTCCGCGCCACTTTGCTACTTCAAAAGGATACGCACGTTGACCTGCGAACCGATGAGGTTTTTGAAGCTCGAAGCGTCGTCGAGCTTGATTTTTGCGACAATCACGCGGGTGTTGGAGTACTCGCTTGGGTCGGTGCTGAACAGCCTGTTCGACTTCACATAGCCCGAAATCTGCACGACCGCCCCGCCGAAAACCTTTTTGCCGAGCGCGTCGGCGGTGATTTCCGCCCTGTCGCCGACCTTGATTTTCGCGATGTCGGCAACGTAGACTTCGGCGTTTACGAACATCTCGCGGGTGTTTGCGAGTTCGCAGACGCCCTCCGCGCCGACCGCCTCTCCGCGCTCGCAGTTGAGTTCGACGATTTCGCCCGAAACGGGCGCGCGCAGTGTGAATTCTTCGAAATGGCGGCGAGACTCGGCGACGACTTTTTCGGCTTCCGCAACGACGTTCTTTTCGTTGGCCTCGACAAGCGCGAGCATGCCTTTTGCCTGTCCGATTTTGCGGGCAAGCGACTCCTGCTCGTACTCGATTTCCTCGCGCTCGCGGCGCGGCGGGTCTTTTTCGTCGAGAATTTTTTTGTTTTGCGCGAACGAGCCGCCGAGGTCGTCCACAAGATTTTTCTGCTGCTGCACGCGGATTGCCGACGCGCTCTTCACCGCCGCGAGCACGGCTTCGGCGCGTTCGAGCGACGCCTTCGCCTTGTCAATCCCCGCCATTTCGGCGACCTTCGCGCCGCTTTCGACAAAGTCTCCCTTTTTCACGAAGAGCGTTTTGACAACGGGCTGCGCGCCCGTCGGCGACGCCGCAGTGAGCTTTGCAATGCGCTCGGCGGGCGCGACCCTGCCCATGCAGGCGACGGAGTCAAGCGCGGATTCGGCAAATGCGGGCATAGCCGCAAGCGACATCGACAGAATAAAAAGCGATTTTTTCATAAAGGTAAGATTAGTTTTCCGTTTTCGTTTTACAATACTTAATTGGAAAATCGGCGCAATCGGGCGGGCTTTGCTAACGACGCGCCACGCTTCCGACCGTCGCGGAAACCGAGCCGTCGGAGAAGCGCACGTCCAGAGTTTCGCCGACTTTTGCCGTCGCCGCAGAAACCGCGCGGCCGTCGGAATCGGTCGCAAGCGCGAAGCCGCGTTTTAGCGTGTTTTCAACGCCCAAAATTTCGAGCTGTTTCGACATCGCCGAAAGCCTGTCCGACATCGCCGCCAAGCGCGGAAGCGGCGCAACCGAGGCGAAGTGGGCGCGGGCTTCGGCAAGCTCCGAGCGGAGCGCGTGGATTCTTTGCGCCGCCGAAAAATCGAGCCGCGCCGACATTTCGTCGAGCCTCAGCGCGTAGTTTGCGATTTTTTCCGTCGGCGAATTCGCCCGCAAAACGCCCGCCTTTGCGTCGAGCTCCGCGCGCAACGCGGCCAGTCTGAATTGCGCGCGTTTACAAATATTTTCGAAAGTCTCGCGCAATGCCGAAGACGCCTCGATGTACGCGCTAGAAATGTGCTCCGCCGCCGCGCTCGGAGTTTCGGCGCGGAGGTCTGCGGCGAAGTCGGAAAGGGTGAAGTCAATCTCGTGCCCGACCGCGGAAATCGTGGGTATCGGGCAAGCCGCGACGGCGCGGGCGACGATTTCCTCGTTGAAAGGCCACAGGTCCTCCAAACTTCCGCCGCCGCGCATGAGCACAAGGAGGTCGAACGGCGAGCCGTCGGGCGCGGCGCGCGTCTGCGCGTATTCTATTTGCGAAACTATTTCCCGCGCCGCCTCCGCCCCCTGAACCCTCGACGGCAGAATCCACACGTTGCCGCGCCAGCCGCGGCGCGTAAGTATTCGGCAGAAGTCGCGGATTGCCGCCCCCGTCGGCGAAGTTATGACCGCCACGTTTTTGGGAAGCGTCGGAATTTGTTTTTTGCGCTCCGCGTCGAAAAGCCCCTCGTCGGCAAGCTTGCGTTTGAGCGCGTTGAAGCGTTCGGCGAGGCTTCCCGCGCCGTCGGGCAGAGCCGCGCGGACAATAAGCTGGTAGTTGCCGCGCTGTTCGTAGACCGAGATTTCGCCGTACGCGAAAATCTTCATGCCCTCGCGCAGGGGGAAAGACACCGCGCGGGCGTTGCCCTTGAAGAGCACCGCCGAAATCGCGGCGTCCTCGTCTTTGAGCGTGAAGTATGTGTGCCCGCTCGAATAGGTTTTGAGGTTCGAAATTTCGCCGCTTAGCCACAGTTCGGGAACCGACGTTTTTACCAGCATTTTGAAACGCCGCGAGAATTCGCCGACGCTCAAAATTTCATCGCTCTGTTTTAGAAATTCCATTTTTTTTGAGTTTGTGCCCGTAGCGTTTTTCGAGCATTCGGGCGATTACGGCGACGACCATCAGCAGGCTCGACCCCAGAATTATCTTCGAAATTCCGCCCTCGAAAATCCCCTCGCCGAAATACACATACGCCGAAATTTGCAAATACTGAATCGGCAGCGACACCACGACGTACTTGAAAAACGAAACGTTCGCCGCGCCCAAAACGTAGTTTTGCACCGCCAGAGGATTTCCGGGAATCATGCGCATCAGAAACGTCAGCTCGTACTGCTCGTAGGGCGGGATTTCGGGAATATTCACGCCGCGCTTTTCGAGCACCCGCCTGAGAAACAACCCGAATTTCCGCGAGATGAAATACGACACCACAACGTTTGCCGAAACTCCCGCAAGGCAGAACAGCAGCACAACCCAGTAGGGTTCGGGACGCGCCGCCGCCACGACGAACACGGGGGTTACGGGCAGGAAAAACAGCGGCAGGGCGAAAATCGCAAGCGCGTAGAACGCGAGCGGCACGCCGTCGAGAATCTTCACACTGTCGCGGAAATAGACCCCCAGTTCGGCGACGCCCCCCATGATTTCGTCGCGCCAAAGAAAGAGCGTCCACGCGAATACGAGCGCGACCGCCGCCGCGCCGAAGAGAACCAGTTTTGCCTTTCTGCTTTCGAAAAATTTTCTCATAAAAAACGAAGACTATTTTGCCGCGCCCGCGGATTTTCAAGCGTTAAATCCAGACGCCCTCCATTTGCGCGAATTTTTCGGACATCTTTTTTATGTTTCCGGAAATGTCGCATTCGTGCGAAAAGTCGGTCACCATTTTCACCATCGAAATTTTTTTGCCGAAAACCTCCGCCGCCCGCGCGAGCGCGTAGCCCTCCATGTCGACAAGCGGCGCGAATTTTCCCGCATACTCGCGCTCCTCGCGCGTCGAAACGGGGCTGCCGCTCGACACCAACGCCCTGCCCGCGCGTCCGAGCCTGAACGCCATTTCGTTGTAGGGTTCGAGGCACACCACTTTCGAAATTTTGTAGAATTTACCCATCTCGACGGGTTTGCCGCCGAACGCCGTAGCCCCCGCCGCGCCCACGTTGAGAACGTCGCCGAACCTGAATTTCCGCGCCGCCCACGCGAACGCGACCGACGCGTTCACAAGCCCGATTCCCGTAATTACAATCAGATTCCGCCGATTGCGCCAGACCCTGAACGGCTCGGCGCAGATTTGTTTGTATCCGAATTTTTTTTCGGCGAGAACGCGCTCGGCCTCCATTCGGGTTGCGAAAAATACGGCTCTTAGCATAGAGAATCCAGAAGTTTTTTTCTTATCGGGGAGATGTCGAAAGAGTAGTCGTTGACGAACGCGTAGATGTGTTTTCTCAGCACGTCTGGGTCGAGGTACTGCGCCATGTTTGCGACATACGGGTAGGTTTTTTCGGGGTCGGCGAACGCCGCGCTCAGGCTTGCGCGGATTGCCGACTCGATCGAGGGGCGGCGTTCCGAAAAATCGCGGCGCACGCAGATGCAGCCGAGCGGCACGGGAAGCCCCGTCGAGTTGCTCCACTCCGCGCCCAAGTCGCACAGCAGTTCGAGTCCGAGAGATTCGTACACAAAACGCCCCTCGTGAATGAGCACTCCCGCGCGGAATTCGCCGGCCGCCACGGCGTCTGCGATTTTCCGAAAGTGCATCGGGCGCATTTTTACGTTTTTGCCGAATTTGTGTTTGAGCAGTAGCGCCGCCGTCGTGTTTATGCCGGGGACTGCGAATACGCAGTCGGCGTCGATTTCCCCGCGCCCGACAAGCACGGGGCCCGTGCCCATTCCGAGAGCCGCGCCCGCGTCGAGAAGCTCGTATTTGCCGTCGCACTTCGCGTACTGGGCAAAGGACATTTTTGTAATCGGATACGTTCCGTTTTCGGCGGCGAGGTTGAGGTTTTCGATGTCGTCGAAAACGAATTCGAAGTCCGACTCAACCGCGCCGTCGATTAGCCCGAAGTATGTGAACGTGTCGTTGGGACAGGGTGTGATTGCGAATTTCATTTTAGAATGCGCGTATTGTGTTGTAGAGACCGTCGCGTTCGCGCGGGCGGAAACCCGCGTTGCGGATAACCCTGCGCATGTTTTCGGCGGTCGCCCTGTTGTCGATTCCCGCGGCGCGGACTACCATTTCGTCCATGAGCACCCCGCCGACGTCGTTCGCCCCGAAAAGCAGCGCGACTTCCGCCGCCCTCAGCCCCTCGGTCAGCCAGCCCGACTGCACGTATTTTACGTTGTCCAAAAATATGCGCGAGACCGCCAGCATTTTCAGAAATTCGGGCGAGCCGACGCGCTCCACTTTCCCCTCTATTTCGGTGTTTTCGGGGGCGACGGGCCACGCGATGAACGCCTTGAAGACACCCGTTTCGTCCTGAATTTTCCTTATCCGCGAAAGATGCTCTATGCGCTCGGAAAGGTTTTCGCCTATGCCGAAAGTCATTGTTGCCGACGAGTACATGCCGATATGCGCAAGCGAGCGCATAACCTCGGTCCATTCCCCGACAGTGCACTTGTTGCCGCAAACTTCGGCGCGCACGCGCGGCACGAGAATGTCGGCAGCCCCCGGAACGGAATCCGCGCCCGCGTCTTTGAGGCGGCGCACGCAGTCGGCAATCGCAATCCCCGCGCCCCTCGCGAACCAGACGATTTCGGACGGCGAAAACACATGCAGCCAAAGCTCGGGATACGCCGCCTTTATCCGCCGCAAAAGACCCTCCGCCCATTCGAGGCGGAAGTCGGGGTGGAGGCCGCCCTGCAACATCAGCTGGACGCCGCCGCGCTCGACGGCGTCGCCGCAAAGCCGCAAAATTTCGTCGTCCGAAAGCGTGTACGGCGAGATTTTGCCCGCTTTTGCGTGGTACGCGCAAAACGCGCACATCGCCTTGCAGACATTGGAATAGTTCACCATGCGGTTGACGATATACCCCGCCTCTCCCGACGGGTCGAGACTGCGCCTGCGGGCGTCGGCCATGCGCCCCAATTCGAAGAGCGGCGCGTCGAAAAGCGCGAGGGCCTCCGCCTCCGAAACGCGCCCGCCGTTTGCGATTTTATCCGATATATCCATCGAGAGCCTCCACATATTTAAAGGATTTTTCGAACTCGCCGCCGTCGAATCTGTAAATCAGGCGCGAGTAGTATTTTTCCAAAACCGAACGCGCAATCGGCACGCCCTCCGACTGCTCGAAGCGTCTTGCGGCGACGTCGAGCCAGCGCGGCTTTTGCGATTCGAACATTTCGAGCGACTTCCCGAAATATTCGCGCACTTCGCCCTCCGCCCCGCCGAAGATTCCGCGCCGCGCAACCGCCACCGCGTAAATCATGGGCACTTCCGCAACCTCTTTCCAGAGTTCGCCCAAGTCGGCGACAAAGCCGTAGTCGGAGGCGTCGAAAGAAAGGGCGCGGTTGCCGATAAGCAAAACGGCGTCGGCATCGGCGATTCCGTCGGCGCGCGGAAGCGCAAAGATGTCGATTTTGTATTTTTTGACCATCGCGTAGCGGAACGCCCTGATTGACGTGCCGCTTTCGGAAGTGATGAAAATTTTGCGCCCGCCGAGCCGCTCGAGGGGCGCGCGCGAAAACAGCTTTACCGACATTATTTCGCCGTCGCCTCCTATGCAAAAATCGGGGATAACCGCATAGTCTTTTGCGACTTTCGGATAAATCCAGCGCGAGATTAGCGAGATGTCGAGCGCGCCGCTTTCGACCGCGGCGTTAAGCTTCGACGGCACTGCCTCGCGCACGTCGAACGGCGGTTCCGCGCAGAAAAGCGGAATGCTGTTGATGTACGAAACCCTGCCGAAACTATGCGCCATAATTGGAATTGCATTTCACCGGCTCGAAGCCCGCTCCGGCTATCGTGCGCCGCATGAACTCTTCGGTGCGCTCCGTTTTAGCCGCTCCCGCCGCCGCCGCGACCTCCTCATGCCAGTGCGTTCCGCCGATGTCGTCCGCGCCGAAGTTAAGCAGTATCTGCGCCATTCTGTCGCCGAAGTGCGGAATCGGCACGCGGATATGCGGAAAATTGTCGAGAACGATTCTCGCAAGCGAGCATATTTTGAGGTCGTACACGCCCGACGCCTTCGAGCTAATCGCGCTTGCGCCGCGCCTGAACGGAAGCGGCACGAACGCCTTGAAGCCGCCCGTTTCGTCCTGCAATTCGCGCAGCCTGAACAGATGGTCTACGACCGTTTCGGGCGTTTCGATGTGCCCGTAAAGCATTGTGGCGTTTGTCTTCAAGCCGCAGCGGTGGGCGACGCGCATTGCGCCGAGCCATTCGTCGGCGGTGAGCTTGTTCGGCGAGATTTTTTCGCGCACGGCGTCGTCGAAAATTTCGGCGCCTCCCCCGGGGAGCGCGCCCGTTCCCGCGTCCATGAGCATGCGGATTACGGTTTCGAGCGGCAGCCCCGACACCCGCGACATCAGCACGCATTCCGACACCGTGAACGACACCACGTTGAGCTTTTGGTCGGCGTCTTTCACGGCTTTCACAACGTCGATGTAGTACGCCAGCGGAAGCTTGGAGTACATGCCGCCGATGATGTGGATTTCCTCCGCGCCCATTTTCGAAAAGTTCGCCGCCCTTTCGCGCACTTCGTCGGGCGAAAGCAGGTAGGAGCCTTCCTGCCCCTCCTTTCTGGAAAACGAGCAAATGGGGCAGAGAGCCTCGCAAATATTCGAATACGTTATCGCCGCGTTCACCGCGTAATAAGCCTTGTTGCCGTGGCGCGCCCTGCGGGCGGCGTCGGCGCGTTCGCCCAAATCGAGCGGACTGCCCGATTTCAAAAGTTCGAGAGCCTCTTTGCGTCCGATGCGTCCGCTTCTGTCTGCAAAATTTTCCATTCGGACAAGCATGGCACAAGCCGCGCTTTTGTCAAGCAGACAGGCGCGGAACAAACGCTCCGGCACTCCTCCTCCGCGAATTGCGGGCGGCTCGGCGGCGGCTTCGGGCGGACGGCCGCCACTTTTGGTTTGCGATTTTTTCCGAAAACGCAAAGATGGATACAATGAATTTCTTTAAATCCGCAAAGATTTACGCCGAAATGATAAAGCTCGGGCACACTCTGTTCGCGCTTCCGTTCGCGCTTTCGGCGTTGTGTTTGGCGCATTTGGCGGGCTTCGGCTTCGGGGCGGGCAAAATATTTTGGACGGTCGTTGCGTTCGCGGCGGCGAGGTCGGCGGCGATGGGCTTCAACAGAATCGCAGACCGAAAGTTCGACATTCTCAACCCGCGCACCGCAAACCGCCCCACCGCCACGGGCGAAATCTCCGTGCGAGACGCCGCGGTTTTTACGGCGATTTCGGTAGCGGTCTTTTCGCTTTCCGCGGCGATGATAAACCGGCTGTGCTTTTGGCTGTCGTTCCCCGCGCTCGTCGTGCTGCTGGGGTACTCGTACGCAAAACGCTTCACCTGCGCGGCGCACTACATCTTGGGGGCCGCGCTCGCGCTCGCGCCGATAGGCGCGTGGATTGCGGCGGCGGACTCCCTCGACCCGCGCATTCTGGCTCTCGGCTTCGCCCTGTTTTTCAACATTTCCGCATTCGACCTCATCTACGCCTTGCAGGACGAAAAGTTCGACATCGCCCACAACCTGCATTCCGTGCCCACGAGGTTCGGGCGCAAAAACACGCTCCGCATTGCGTCGGTTTCGTTCGCGGCGGCGGCGGCGTGCCTTGCGGCGACGGGCGTTCTCTTCGGGTTGAACTGGGTTTACTACGCGTGCGTTGCGGCAATCGCCGCCATGTACGCCTACGGAATCTACGCGATTACGAAATTCGGCGAGTCTAAAACCCAGCTCGTTTTCTTCTACGAAAGCGTTTCGATTTCCGCGCTGATTTTTGCGGGGACGCTTTCCAACATAATTTTTCGACATGGATAGCGCACAAAAAAAACGCGCGGTCGTGGCGATTACGGGGGCTTCGGGCGCGACAATCGGGATACGGACTGCGGCGATGCTCGTCCGCGCCGACGCCGAAGTATACTGCATTGTAAGCGACGCCGCCGCGGAAATCATACCCGACGAAATCGACGGCGCGTCCGACGCCGCCGCGGCTCTCGAACGGCTCGGAGTGTCCGCTCGGACGGTAAGATTTTTCGACGAGCGCAATTTCCGCGCGCCTCCCGCGAGCGGCTCGTTTTTATTCGACGCAATGGCAATCGCGCCGTGCTCGATGAAAACCCTCGGAAAGCTCGCGTGCGGAATCGCCGACAACCTGATTGTACGCGCGGCGGAAGTCGCCTTGAAGGAACGCCGCAGGCTGGTTGTCTGCCCGCGCGAGACGCCGCTTGCGCTCTCGCATATCCGCAACATGGAAACGCTTTTTCTTGCGGGGGCTACGGTGCTTCCGCCGTGCGTGTCGTTCTACGGAAAACCGAAAACCGCCGACGACATCGCCGACACAATCGCCGCGCGAATCGTTCAGGCGATGGGCTTCAAACAAATATTCATAAAGGAGTGGGGACTGTGAAAAAATCCTACAAAAACATATCCGAATTTATCGACATGCTCGACGCGGCGGGGGAACTCGTGCGCATAAAAGACGAGGTTTCGCCGATTGTTGAAATCTCGAAATACGCCGACGCCGAATCGAAAAAGCCCGACGGCGGCAAGGCTCTGCTTTTCGAAAACGTGGTGGACAACGGCAGAAAGTCCTTCCCCGTAGCGGTCAACCTTTTCGGCAGCGACAGGCGCATGTCGGCGGCTCTCGGAATCGAAAGGCTCGCCGACGCGGGTCGAGAAATCGCCGAGCTTACGGAGGCAAACCCGCCGAAATCCTTTGCCGACTTTTGGGACTTGGCAAAAAAGACGCTCCCGCTCGCCCGCATTCTGCCCAGGAAATTCCGAGGCTGCCCGCCGTGTCAGGAGGTCGTAAAAACGGGCAAAGACATCGACCTTTCCGAAATCCCCGTGCTGAAATGCTGGCCGCACGACGGCGGCAGATTCATCACACTTCCGCTCGTTTTCACGAAGTCGCCCGACGGCAAAAAGCGGAATCTGGGCATGTACCGCCTGCAAGTCTACGACGCCGACACTACGGGCATGCACTGGCATGTCCACAAAGACGGCTCGCACTTTTTCAAAGAGTACGCAAAAGCGAAAAAACGCATGCCCGTGGCGGTCGCAATCGGAGCCGACCCCGCCACAATCTACGCGGCGACAGCCCCCATGCCGCGCGGAATAGACGAGCTTCTTCTGGCGGGCTTCTTCCGCAAAAAAGGCGTGCCGATGGCAAAGTGCATCTCGGTGGACATGGAAGTTCCCGCCGACGCCGAGTTCGTTCTCGAAGGCTATGTGGACTGCGACGAGCGGCGGCTCGAAGGCCCGTTCGGAGACCACACGGGCTACTACTCCCTCGCCGACATGTATCCCGTCTTCCACCTCACGGCAATCACCCGAAAGGAAAAGCCCATTTACTGCGCAACGCTCGTCGGCCCGCCGCCCATGGAAGACTGCTACATGGCAAAAGCCACGGAGCGCGTTTTCCTGCCGCTGCTGAAAACCGTCATGCCTGAAATCAAAGAATATTTCCTGCCGTGGGAGGGGGTTTTCCACAACATCGCGGTAGTCTCCATTGAAAAGGAATTCCCCGCGCACGCGCAGAAACTGGCGTCGGGGCTGTGGGGACAGGGGCAGATGAGCTTCTGCAAATCGCTCACGGTGGTCGACGAAAGCGTGGACCCGTCCGACCTGCGGGCGGTCTGGCGCAAATTCGTGGAAAGCTTCGACCCGAAGTCGGACGCTATGATTTCAAGCGGAGTTCTCGACGCGCTCGACCACTCCGCGCCAAACCCGCTTCACGGCGCGAAAATCGCAATCGACCTCACCGAAAGAACCGACGGCGAAGCCCCCCGAAGCGTGAAAAAACTTTCGCCCGCCGACGAATCGTCAGTCGCGAAAATCGGGGCGTACCTGAAAGCCGAACTTCCGCAGTTCGACAGGCTCTGCGCGCGCGATTTCTTCTGCGCGGTCGCGGTGAAAAAGGGAGAGTCTCGCGGGAGGGACATTTTGGAGAAGCTCAAACACGCGCCAGACCTCGCCGAACATTTCAAGGTCGCCGCCATTTTCGACCCGGAAGTCGATATTTCCGACAACTCGAAAATTCTCTGGAAAATCTTTAACAATACCGACCCGTCGCGCGATATAATATTCGGCGAGCCCTGCCTGCTCGACGCCTGCAAAAAGAACGCCGCCGACGGGCACACGCGCGAGTGGCCCGACGACCTCTCCTTCGACAAATAAACTTGAAAAAAAACGATTCCGACTCTTAAATAACCGTAATTAAGGAATAAAAATGGACAATATCGACGCCTACATCAAAACCGCGGGAGAATGGATTGAAAACGCAATCAAACTGGTGAAAACCGCATGGGAACAACCCTACGCGCCCGAAATGCTCGGCGGCGCGCTCGCGGCGTTCGTCCTGCTTGTGCTCTACCGCAAAATCAAGAATTTCCGCAAGCCGATTAGGCTTTTCGACAACCGCGCGGGGGTCGTCGAAGTTTCGCGCAAGGCTCTCGACGAGCTTGTGCAAAGCGTCTGTTATAGCCTCGGCGCGCTCAACCGCCCCGACGTCTCAATCTACACAAAGCGCGGCAAACTCTGCATGAACGTCGCCCTAAAACTCGAATCCGGACAGAAGCTCACCGACGCCACAAGCGAAATCCAGTCGGCGTTGACTTCCGCTTTCCGCGAACACTTGGGCGTGGAAAAGCTCGGCAGAATAGACGTGCGCGTGACGGGCTTCAAAGGGCTAATCTACAAGCCCGCAACAAAATTCCTGCCCCCCGCCCCCGACATCAAGGACGACGACGTCCTGTCTGTTTCCGACACCGTTTTCAATTCGGGCGAAGACATCAAAAAAGACGAATCGGACAATTAATGGCAGAGCTTTCCGACCAACTGAGGAACGCGACTTTTTACGGAATCCTCGACACGGGCTACGTCGCGCGGGAAAACATTTTCGAAAAATGCCGCCAACTGCTGGCGTCGGGCGCGAAAATCGTCCAACTGAGGGCAAAAAAGGAGAGCGAGGCGGAAAAGCGCGAACTTGCGCTTGAAATCCTCCCGCTTTTCAAGACCGCAAACGCCCCGTTTTTCATTATTAACGACTCCCCCGAACTCGCCGCCGAAATCTGCCGGCTCATTCCCAACGCGGGTCTGCACGTCGGGCAGGACGACATGCCCCCGCGCGAAGCCCGCAAGCTCATAGGCAAAAACCGCGTTCTCGGACTTTCAACCCACTCGCCCGAACAGGCGGACGCCGCCGACGAACTGCGCGACATTCTCGACTATTTCGCGGTGGGTCCCGTCTACGCCACAAACACAAAGCCGGGACGCAAACCCGTCGGGCTTGGGCTTGTGGAATACGTTGCGGGCGAAAAACCCTTTCTGCCGTGGTTTGCAATCGGCGGCGTGAACAAAAAAACGGCGCGGGCGGTAAGGTCGGCGGGCGCGGAACGCATTGTGGCAGTCTCCGACGTTTTGGTCGCGCCCGACACCGAAATTGCGGTAAAAGAGCTGGTCGCCGAGTTCCTCGGACCATAGCATTTTCGGGCGTCCGCGCGGGCGCAAATGCGTCCAAAACCCCGCCGTTTTTCAAAAAGCGGGCGGAAGTAAATTCGACTGCGGAGTTTGCGCTTTCGGCGTAAAAAAAACGCCGCTTTCGGATAATGTAAAGCCGTTCAAATAAAAGCAAATAATAGGCGGATATTCAAAGCATTGCAAAAAACTTAAAAAAATCGCTTGCGTGTGTTCCCTATTTGCTTTGAATGGACTTCAAAAAATACGGGAATCGAAAAAAAAACGCGCAAAATGCGCCGGGATAATTTCCGACAAAGCGGGCGTTTTGCGGAATGAAAAAAAACGCCCGAGCACAATCGACAAGCCACCAACCAACAAGGAATAAAAATGAAAATCTTAAAGAGAAGCGGCGCGGAGGCCGTGTTCGACGTCAACAAAATCGTAAACGCCATCACAAAGGCGAACCAGACGGTAGACTTCAACTCGGCGCTCACATCGGAACAAATCAGGGAAATTGCAGACTTCATCGAAGGCATCGCAGCCGCCCGAGACAGAGCCTTGACCGTCGAGGAAATTCAGGACATCGTGGAAACGCGCATTATGAAGGCGGGCGCGTTCGAAGTGGCGAAAAAATACATCACCTACCGCTACGTCCGCAGTCTCGTCCGCCGCTCCAACAGCACCGACGAGCCCATTCTCACGCTCATCGAATGCAACAACGAGGACATCAAGCAGGAGAACTCCAACAAGAACCCCACCATCAACAGCGTACAGCGCGACTACATGGCGGGCGAAGTCTCCAAGGACATCGCGTCGAGAATCCTTCTGCCGCAGGATATCGTCGAAGCGCACAATTCGGGGATTATCCACTTCCACGACATGGACTACTTTGCGCAGCACATGCACAACTGCGACCTCGTGAACCTCGAAGACATGCTCCAAAACGGCACGGTAATTTCGGGCACGATGATTGACAGGCCGCGCAGTTTTTCGACGGCGTGCAATATCGCAACGCAGATTATCGCGCAGGTGGCAAGCAACCAGTACGGCGGGCAGAGCATTACGCTCACGCACCTTGCTCCGTTTGTGGAAGTCTCGCGCGAAAGAATCCGAAAGGAGCTTGAAGAGGAGTTCGCGGAAACGGGTGCAAAAGTTTCGGAAAAGCACCTTTCGAAAATTCTCGAACAGCGCGTGCGCGAGGAAGTTGCGCGCGGCGTGCAGACAATCCAGTATCAGGTTGTAACACTGATGACAACAAACGGACAGGCGCCGTTTGTGACGGTCTTCATGTACCTCGGCGAAGCCCGCAACGAACGCGAAAAGGCGGACTTGGCGATAATCATAGAGGAGGTTCTAAAACAACGTTATCAGGGCGTCAAGAACGAAGCTGGCACATACATCACGCCCGCGTTCCCCAAGCTTATCTACGTTCTCGAAGAGGACAACATCAATCCCGATTCGCCCTACTACTACCTCACAGAGCTTGCGGCAAAATGCACTGCAAAACGCCTCGTGCCCGACTACATTTCGGAGAAAATCATGCTCCGCAACAAAATCGACAAGAACGGCGAGGGGCACTGCTACACCTGCATGGGCTGCCGCAGTTTCCTCACGCCCTACGTCGACGAAAACGGCAAGCCGAAATACTACGGACGCTTCAACCAGGGGGTGGTCACCGTCAACCTGCCCGACATCGGGCTTTCGGCAAAAGGCGACATGGACGCTTTCTGGCGGATTTTCGACGAACGCATGGATCTCTGCCACCGCGCGCTCCAATGCCGCCACGAACGACTCAGCGGAACGCTTTCCGACGCCGCGCCTATCCTTTGGCAACACGGCGCGCTTTTGCGCCTGAAAAAGGGAGAGAAGATAGACAAGTACCTGCACGGCGGCTACTCGACGCTCTCGCTCGGCTACGCGGGGCTTTGGGAATGCGTGTTCAGCCTCATCAAAAAGAAGCTTACCGACCCCGAAGGCGAAGCCCTCGGCTTGGAAATCATGCGCAAGCTCAACGAGTACACTAAAAAGTGGAGGGAAGCCGAAAATATAGACTACTCTCTCTACGGCACGCCGCTTGAAAGCACCACATACAAATTTGCAAAGGCGCTCCAACGCCGCTTCGGCGTAATCGAAGGCGTCAGCGACAAAAACTACATCACAAACAGCTACCATGTGCATGTAACCGAACCAATAGACGCGTTCGCGAAACTTTCGCTCGAATCAAAGTTCCAGACGCTTTCGCCGGGAGGGGCAATCAGCTATGTCGAAGTGCCGAACATGCAAAACAACATTCCCGCCGTACTGCTTGTCATAAGATATATCTACGACAACATCATGTATGCGGAGCTGAACACAAAGAGCGACTACTGCCAAGTCTGCGGCTTCGACGGCGAAATAGAAATCGTCAAGGACGAAGACGGCAAGCTTATCTGGCGTTGCCCCAAATGCGGCAATACCGACGAAAGCAAAATGAACGTCGCCCGCCGCACATGCGGATATATCGGCACGCAGTTCTGGAATCAGGGACGCACGCAGGAAATCCGCGAGCGCGTCCTGCACCTCTAAGGGCGCGGCGCAGGGCTTTCCGCAATGAACTACGGCGAAATTAAACCACTCGACATCGCAAACGGCGAGGGTATCAGGGTTTCGTTGTTCGTGTCGGGTTGCCGCAACCATTGCAGATGTTGCTTCAACCCGAAAACTTGGGATTTCTCCTACGGAAAGCCTTTCGACGAAAACGCGGCGGAGAAAATCCTGAAACTGCTCGAACCGCCCCATTTGACGGGGCTTTCGCTACTCGGAGGCGAGCCGTTTGAACCCGAAAACCAACGCGCCCTTCTGCCGCTTGTAAGGCGCGTAAAAAAGGCGTTTCCGCAAAAAACGATTTGGGCGTACAGCGGCTGCGTGCTTGAACGCGACATTCTCGCGGGGCGAGCGCATTGCGAGGCGACCGACGAACTTCTTGCGAACATCGACATTTTGGTTGACGGCCCGTTTGTCGAAAGTCTCAAAGACATCTCGCTTGCGTACAGAGGCTCGTCAAACCAGCGGATAATAGACTTGAAAAAGACGCTTGCCCTCGGCGAAACAGTCCTCTGGAAAGAGCCTAAAAAGACCCCTTAGCGCAAGCCGCCGCGCGGGCGTTGCGCTCCGCCAAGCTTCCTATTTTGCGCGGCTCGCGCAGAAATCGGCAAAACGCAATCCGCGCGGGGGCGTTGCGCCCTATTCTGCAATTTCGGCAAGTTTAAGCTCGTGGGCAATGCGGTTGAACGCGGCGCTTGTGCCCATGCAAAGAAGCCTGTCGCCCGCTACAAACGCCCTGTTGGGATCGGGCTGTGTAGACTCTACGTCGCCCTCGCATAAAACGCCCATCACCTTTATTCCGAAATTCTTGGGCAAGGCAAGCTCGCGCAGATTTTTGCCGACAAGCCCCGATTTTTCCGACACTTCAAAATCGGCAAGCCGCGCCGCGCCTCCCGAATTTTCGGAAATGTCGGCGGAAATTTCCGCGGGGCGCGTGAGGATTTTCTCAGCCTCGACAAGCTGGCTTTCCGCGCCGCAGAGAATCACAATGTCGTCGGGATAAAGGCGGGTGTCGGCGGCAATGTCGTAAATCGAGAACGCGCCGCGCTTGACCGCCGCAATTTCCGCGCCCGTCCGACGCCTTACGGCAAGCTCGCCGACGGTCTTGCCCGCGGCGTCGGAAAATTCGCCGATTTCGACCTCCGAGACGCTCTTCGCCCAGTTGTGGCTTGCGCGAACGTTGTCGATTAACAGCTCGCGCTTGTTGTGCTCGGCGTTTTCAAGATGTCGCTTCAAAACCGTCGCAAACTTGCCCTCCATCGAATGCCTGAAATTCGACATCATTTTGCGGAAGAACAGAGCCATCAGCGCGACCGTCCCGCCGAAGAGCGCGAGGGCGTTGCCGATTGGCAGAAAATTGAACACAAACGCAAAGTACACCACGGCGAACGCAAGCATGATAAACGCCGAAAACACGCCGCGCAAAAGCGCGTGGAGTTTGCCGCCCGCGCCCGACGCAAGCCCGTAGTGCGCGTCCACGCCGTCGACGATTTTCGCCGCGCACGCGCTCGACGACTTCAAAATGCCCGCGAGCATCGGCACCGACAACGCCGCCGCCGCCACCCAGATTCCGAACGCAATCCAGTCGGGATACGGAGTGTCCTCGCTTTTTACGATGTCGGCAAAGTGCGCGGCAACAAACATCAACGCGCTGAACATGAGCGTGTAGACGAATATCGCGCCGATGTTCGGCAGAAACGCCGCAAGCTTCGAATTGCCCGAAGTCGATTTCGAAAGCGAGCCGACCGAACGCCTGTAAACCTCCAAAAAGTCGAGAAACTTCTTCGGCGCGACGGCATGCGCCGCCCTCATGACGCGCTCCGACTGCCCCGCCACAAGCGGGTTCAAAAACACCGTCAGGAACGACACCCCCATGGCAATCGCCATAATCGAAGAATCCATCACGCCGCTCGAAATCCCCAAGCCCGCGATGACAAAGCTGAATTCGCCGATTTGCGCCTTGTTGATTGCCGCCAAATAAGCGTCGCGGCACCTCACGCCGCCGAGCACTATTCCGCAGAAGCACGCGAGAGTCTGGAACACGATTACGCAGACGGAAATCAGGACAATCGGCAACCAGAGTTCGAGAATCAAATGCGGGTTAATCTGAGTGCCAATCGACACAAAAAACAGCGCAACGAACAGGTTTCTGAACGGGTCGGTAATGTGCTCAACCCGCCGCGAAACGTCCGAACCCGATATAATCGAACCCGCCATGAACGCGCCGAGCGAAAGCGACAAATTCGAAAGCTCGGCAAGTTCGCCCAAGCCCATAATCAGGCAGAAAATGAGCATTATCATCTCCTGCTGGTTCCCGCTGACGGCGAATTTGCGCAGCAACTTGGGAATAAACAGCTTGCCCGCAACGAAAATCGTTATCATGAAGCTTAGCAACGCGATGGTCGACCGCAAAAGCTCCATTCCCGATGGCAGCGTGCCCGACGACAGTCCCGAAAGCACGACGAGCAAAAACACAGCAAAAATATCCTCTATAATGAGAATGCCTATCGCGATTTGCGCGTACAGCTTGGAGAGGTCGCGCTTTTGGGTGAAAATTTCGACGATTACGATTGTCGAGCTCATCGCCAGCACGCCGCCCAAAAACACGCCGTCGATTTTCGAAAGCCCCATCAGCCCCGCCGCAATCATGCCGAGCACGCCCATCGCGCCGATTTGGAACGCGATGCCCAAGACGCTCGGCGCAAAAACCTTTTTCAGGCGTTCGAGGTTGAACTCCATGCCGACAAAAAACATCATGAACATCACGCCGAGTTCGCCGAGTTCCGCAATGTCGCCTGCGGAGGAAATCAGCCCGCTGACGGGCGCAAGCAGAATGCCTACGATTATGAACCCCAGCAGCAACGGGAGTTTCAGCATCGAAAAGATGCGCATCGAAACCGTCGCCGAAACTACGATTATCGCCAAGTCTTTCAATAAAAGGGTCGAGGAATGGGAGTCCATATTTTATAAGGTTTGCGGACAAAGCTCCGATTATTTGTCGGCGGAAATATCAATACAACAAGGCGCAAATATCAACAAATATTTGACGCAAAAACGCCCCCCCTTTCTACAACTTGCGCGAGAACGTCCATACGACAAGCAGCGCGGACGCAAAAAATATGTAGCCTACGGTTTCGTGCATGAAATGGTAGTCGGAAACGAACGGCGCAAGCGAAACTATCGCGACGATTCTGAGCGAATTTACCAAATAAGCAAAAAGCCCCGCAAGCACGACCGCCCCGACGCGCTTCCAGACGGAAACGTTTTTTGCGAAAATCGCGCAGACTACCGACAAAAGCACGCAACCTGCGATTATCCCGAAGCCGTTGCATTCCGTCGCCACAAGGTAGCTTCTGCCGCCCGCCCGCAGACCTATCTGCGCCGACTCTCCGCCGTAGGAAACCAGCGCTACGGAATCGTTGAAAAGCGAGAGAATCCGCGCCGAAAGCCTGCCCGCCAGAATCCGCAGCGGCAGGTCGAACGCCCTTAGGAAAAACGAAAGCAGCACGAAGACGAAAAACGCGCCGCCGCCCGCGTAGACGTACCTGCGCCTGTCGAAACACGCAAGACCGAGGGCTACAATCGCCGCGCAAAAACCCGCAAGCGACACAATCGCCCCAGCCGCTCCGAAATACTTTGCGGAGAAAATCGCCGCGTAGCCGCCCGCAAGCCAGCAAGCCGAGTCGCCCGAAAACGCGGGCTTGTGCGGGCGTATTTTGTATTCTATTGCAAGCACCGCAAGAGCAGTCGCAAGCACTACGACCGCGTCGCGCAGCTGCCCGCTTTTCGACAGCGCAAGATACAGCCAGTACGCCGCGGGCGAAAACGCCGCCGCCGCGCACAGCCACGCAAACGAATCGAGCCACGAACTGTCTTTTTGTTTTTCCACTTTATAACAGACACAGAAAATAGCGCGTCGGAACGGCGTTCAAGTTTTTTGTGAAAATAACCTCCGAATGCGCCGCAAAACGCATTCGGCGCACAAAAATGCTTGACAAACCGCGGGAACGTCGAAGATAATACGGACTTTAAATTGGAACTGCCCCCTTCGTCTAGTGGTTAGGACTCCTGAACCTCATTCAGGCGACAACGGTTCGAATCCGTTCGGGGGTGCGTTTTATATTGCCGCGCTGTTTGTTTTTGAGCGCAAAACAAAACCTTTAACGTTTGGATAGCTTTATGGCGTACGGCAAATTTATCGGGCTTTGCCTCTTTGCCTTTGCAGCGAACTCGGTTTTCGCGGCGGGCGGAATCTATAATTGCAGAAATTTCGGCGCGAAAGGCGACGGCGTTTCAATCGACACTTCGGCGATACAAAAAGCGGTTGACGCCGCGGCGAAAGACGGCGGCGGCATCGTAAGGCTCGAAGGCGGAAAATTCATTTCGGGCACGATTTACCTTAAAGACAACGTAGGTCTTGAAATCCTGCCGTCGGCAACCCTCAAAGCTACGACAGACCCTTCCGCCTACAACGCCGACGACTACTGTCCGCAAAACAGCGTCATAAAAAAGGAGCACGCGTCGGGGGCGCATTTGATTTCCGCAGTCGAAGTGAAAAACGTGTCGATTTTCGGCGGCGGCGAAATAGACGGCAGCGGGCTTGACTTCTGGTTTCAAGTCGAGGGGAACAAAGAGCTGAAATACCCGTCGAAATTCAAATACCCCAAATGGCGTCCCGCGCAAATGCTGTTTTTTTGCGAATCCGAAAACGTTTCCGTCCGCGACGTAAGGCTTTTGAACGCCCCGTTCTGGACGTCGTTTTTCCACGGCTGCAAAAACGTTTTCATCACGCGCCTGCTGATAAAAAACGACCCTCGCGGACACAACAACGATGGCATCGACATAGACTCTTGCAGCAACGTCGCAGTGAGCGACTGCATAATCCAAACGGAGGACGACGCCCTGACACTGCGGGCGGGAACGTCGCGCCTGAAAAACAAAAATGCCGCCTGCGAAGATGTGGTCGTTTCTAACTGCGTGTTGCAGTCCACCTGCAACGGCATTAGAATAGGTGTCGGCACGGGGGCAATCAGACGCTGTTCAATCAACAACGTGGTGATAAAGAAATCGTTTCAGGGCATTTCATTCATAGGCGCGTACCACTCGAACGGCGGGGTTGACATCTCCGACATCAATATTTCGAATGTATCCGTCTACGCGTCCCGACCGCTCAACATGATGTCGGACAGCTTTAACTGGGGCAAGGCGGGCGGAACTTCGTCAATCGGGAATGTGGTGTTTTCGAATTGCGTGTTTTCGGGCACAAGAACGAGCATAATTGCGGCGAACCTGCATAAAAACATTTTCGGCGTCGCTTTCAAAAACTGCGACTTCGTCATGTCGGGCGGCTCGCTGATTTGCAAAAACCCCGTCCCGATAAAGACCATGGACGACTGGCGCAAAGTAAAATGCACGTCAGACGCGCTGATTGTCCTGCACGCAAAAGACATTTCGTTCGACGCCTGCCGACTTCTGCTAAGGGGGAAAAATTCCCCATGGACAAACGCGGTTCGGACGGTCAACGTGGATAACTGCCTAATTTCGGAAACCTGCCGCTTCGGAGTACGAAAGCCGCAATAGGGGCATTCGGCGTCGCAGCTAACCTGCGTGGCACACTTCCCGCGCGGGTTGTTTTTTTCGGGAAACGTTCCTCCGCCGCTTTCGCTTTGATTTAAATGCGGCGCAAAATTGCCACAAAAAAACCCGCCGTAATTTAGGCGGGTTTTGAGGGCGCGGTTTGAATTGACCGCTCCCTATTCCGTTTTCGGCAGGTCTTGCGATTGACGTTTTCTGCAATAACATTTCGACGTCGCCGAAATTACCGCGCGGAGTTTAAGCGGGGCGCGAAGTCGGCTATTGTTTGTCGGGAACTTCGTCGTAGACTCTCACGAAGTCCACTTCGAAATAGTCGGGCAAAACCGCCTTGAAGAGTTCGGGCGCGGGCTTGCCCCAAACGCGCGAGCCGGAGGAAAGCCCGCCGTCGTTGCCCTGCGCGTTTCGGTATCCGCGCGGCTCGGTCGAAACAAGAACAAACTGCTCGACGTGCGAAACGGGGCTGTTTTGCTCGCCTACTTTCTTGCCGTTTGCATAGAACGTGTAGCCTTTCGGCGACCAATCGACGCCGTAATAGCACCAGCCGTCGGCGTCCGCCTCGTACTCCCACGAAAAATGCCCGAACCACTTGCCGTCCTTGCCGTAGCCGTTCCAGCCGTTGCCGCCGACAATGCGCCCCTCCGAAACTTGCTTGTAGTTTTCCATGATGTCCGTTTCGACGCCCGAGACTTCGGGGTTCGGCGTCGAGCCAATCCCCGGCGACTGCAGCCAGAACGCCGAGTGCCAACCCGCGTTCTTGGGCTGTTTGCAGCGGATTTCATAGTAGCCGTATTTGTGCATGAAAAGCGGCTTGCGGTATTTGCCGAACGGCCAGAAGCCCTTTGAATCTTTGGGAATGTCGTAGGTGAGCGAGCCTGTCTGCAAATGCGGCGAGCAGAAGTCGTCGCCCTTGCGGAGCAGGTGTAGGCGCACGGTCTTGCCCGTCATCTCGACGCCCTCGAAATTGTGCGCGAACGCGGGGAAATCCTGCCCCCAGAACGACTCGCGGCACATCCACTTTGTCTTGTCGATTTCCGCGCCGTTGAATTCGTCGTTCCAGACGAGCTTCCACTTTTTGTTCGGCGGCAGAAGGCTCGGAGCTTCGTCGGCAAAGGGCTTGAACGGCACCTGCACGACGGGTTTGTCTTTAACGCTCACTTCCGTAAACGCCGCGAATCCGCAGAGAGGGAACGCGGCGGCGGCGAGCGTTGCGATTAAGTATTTTAGTGTGTTTTCCATGTAGATTAATACTTGATATTAAAATTCATTTTAAACGAGGAAGCGGCAAAACGCCCTACCTTGCGCCGAATTTGCGCTTCGGTTTTTTGTGGTCGCTGCGGAGCATGTCGCGCTGGATTCGACGTTCGGCAAGCCCCTTGTTGACTTTTATCGGCGAGCCGTCGGGGGCGGTTTCCGAGCAGTACATTGCGCAGCCCATCGTCATCGGAAGCGGAATGAAGTCCTGCACTTGCTGCAATTTCCAGTTCGATTTCGAGAGGTACGAATCGACAACTTTCATGTCCGCCTCTGTGCACCCCGGAAAATTCGAGATGAAGTACGGCACCATGTACTGTTTTTTGCCCGTGCGCCCGTTCACTTTGTCGAAGATTCTGCGGAACTCCTCGAACTCGCCCGACTTGCCCTTGCGCATGAGTTTAAGGACGCGGTCGGAAAGGTGTTCGGGGGCTACGCTAATCTGCCCCGAAACGTGGTTTGCTATGATTTTTTCGGTGAGTTCGGGTTGCAAAAGCGCGAGGTCGAGGCGCACGCCCGAATTTACGAAAACGTGTTTTACTTTCGGAATCGACTTCAACTTGTCGAGCAGTTTCGAGAGCGGCGCGCCGTCGGCGCGGTAGTTTTTGCAAAAGTTGGGGAATATACACGAGTAGCGGCGGCACTTTTTGCAAAGCTCGCGGTCGCGCGGAACGTGCCCGTAGATGTTGCCCGCGGCTCCGCCGACGTCGCTGACCGTCCCCCTGAAATACGGCTCGCGCGAGAGCTTTTCGACGCTTCGCACGACGCTTTCTGGCGTCCGCGACACAAGGTGCCGCCCTTGGTGCGACACCAGCCCGCAGAACGCGCAGCCCCCGGGGCAGCCGCGCACGACGGTTATGGAGTCTTTTATCATCTCCCACGCGGGAATTTTCGCCGAGTAGCTCCAATGCGGCAGGTTCGTGAACGGAAGCTCGCAGAATTTGTCAAACTGCGCCGAAGTCATCGGCTCGCGCGGCGGTTCTATGAGCAGAATTCTTCCGTTTGTTTTTTGGATAAGCCGCCTGCCGTTCCATGGGTTCATTTCCGACTCAACCGTCTTGGTCTCGCGCATGATTGCGGTTTTGTCGGCGCACATTTCCTCGAACGACGACAGCTCCACGCAGCCCTCCGACGGGAAGCCCGCCGACTCCGTTCCGCCCAGATAGCGGCATGTTCCGCGAATGCCGCCGAGGGATTTGCCGCTTTTGAGGCGGTCGAAAATTTCGAGCATTGTAAGCTCGCCCATGCCGTAGCAAAGGAGGTCGGCCTTCGAGTCCACAAGGACGGAGGGGCGGATTTTGTCCTGCCAATAGTCGTAGTGCGCAACGCGGCGCAGGCTCGCCTCTACGCCGCCGAGAATTACGGGCAGTTTGGGGAACGCCCGCCTGACAAGCTGGCAATAGACAACCGACGCGTGCGGCGGGCAAAGCCCCGTTTTGCCGTCGGGCGCGTACATGTCTTCGTGGCGCATGCGGCGTCCCGCAGTGTAGATTTTGAGCATGGAGTCTATGTTGCCCGCCGACACCCCGCAACCGATTAGCGGCCGCCCGAATTCGTTGAGGCTTTCGGGATTCTTCCAGTCGGGCTGGGCGACGATTCCCACCCTGTACCCCGCGTCGAGCAGAATGCGGGCAATCAGCGACGCCCCGAAGCTTGGGTGGTCAACGTATGCGTCGCCCGACACAATCAGAATGTCGATTGCGTCCCAACCCCGCGCCTCCATTTCGCAGCGGCGCATCGGCACGAATCTCGAAAGCTCCGCTTTGTCCATACCGCGAGGATATTCTCAACCCAAACGCCGAAAGTCAAGAACGAACTAAGCCAAAACGCGTTCCGACTTCAAATTCAGGTCGGCGTCGAATTCGAAAACATAGGGAACGGCGGTCGGAATTTCGAGCGAGACGATTTCGGCGTCGCCGATGTTTTTTATGAATTTTATCAGCCCCCGCAGGCTGTTTCCGTGCGCGGCGACGATTACGTTTTTGCCCGACTTCAAATCGGGCGCGATAAAGTCGCTCCAAACGGGCAGCACCCGCTCGATTGCGTCTTTGAGCGACTCTCCGAGCGACAGTACGCGCCTGTCGGCAAACGCGTATTTGCGCTCGAAGCGCGGCGAGCGCGGGTCGTCGGGTTCGAGCAGCGGCGGGCGAACGTCGAAGCTTCGACGCCAGATTTTCACCTGCTTTGCACCGAATTTTTCCGCGGTCTCCGCCTTATTCAGCCCCTGCAAAGCTCCGTAGTGGCGTTCGTTGAGCCGCCAAGTTTTGTATTCGGGGACGGCTTCAAGCCCCGTCTCGCGCTCTACGATGTGCAATGTCCGCACCGCCCGCTTCAAGACCGACGCGTAGGCGGCGGCGAACCCCAAGCCTGCGGCGGCTATCGCCCTGCCCGCGCGAGCCGCCTCAGACTCGCCTTTCGGCGTCAAATCGACGTCCGTCCAGCCCGTAAACCTGTTTTCGGCGTTCCATTGGCTTTCGCCGTGTCTTAATAAAATCAAAGTAGCCATATCCGCAAATAATTCGTCGCCCGCTGGGCGGAAATGCCCTCGGGCGACGTAATGAATCGGAAATTTTTTCTAAATTTAAAGGCCGATTGCCGAAGCTAGCGACGACGGAATTTTCACCCCGCCCTCTTTGAGCGACTTCGCAATCGATACCGCCGCGTCCTTCGACTTCGAGATGTCCGACGGCACGAGTTTCGCCAATTCGAGCGTCGGCGAAAGCGTCGAGCCGAGCGCGATTTTTTCGGCGGTCGTGCCGTTTTTCATGACATCGCGGACTTTCTCGGCAAGTTCCGCGACATCGCGCCCGACCTCCATTTCGCCCTTGATTGCCTCTCCCATTGTTGCAAGGCCCGACTTTGCCGCGGTTTTTGCCGCCGCCGCCGCGTCTTCGGGAAGTTTCAGCGCGGTGCCGTTTGATGTCTTTTCGATTATCTCGTCGGTAAGCTGCGCCGCGCCCTGCACGTCGAGCGTTTTTGCCGACTGCGCCTCGACTTTTCCGAGCGCGTCCTTTGCCTGTTTTGCGTAAGTCTCCGCGCCGCACGAGTCCGCGACCTCCGCGAAGCCTTTCAGGAAGTCCTCCTTGCTTTTCTTGTATTTGGCAAGCGTTGCCTCCTGCTTTGTTTTAAGCTCTTCGATGTTTTTGGACGACGCGCTTGCCGCAATCGCGCTTTCGCTTACGTTTTTTGCAAGCTCGCCGAAGCTGAACGCATGCGCGCATGCCGCCGCGATTATGAACGAAACAAGTGATGACGTTAAAATTTTCATACCGCGCACGCTAAGCGCGGACTCCGCTTTTTGCAAGAAGTATCTAACGCGCAAAATAGCATTTGTGCAACTGCCAGCCGACCCGATATTTGCCGCCGCGCGACTTTACAAAATCGCAAAGCCCGTCGAGCAGGTTTTGGTCGGCGCGGCGGGTCCATTCGGGGTGAAGCCATACGGCTTGGGCGTTGGTTGCGGCATCGGCAAACGGCGCGTAGGCGTCAAGCTCGCAGAGGTCGGAGACTATGAATTTAAGCTCGTCGGCGCGGCGCAGCGACGATTCGAGCGGCGCGGCAAAAAGCTTCGGGCTTAGCGCGACCCACGCGAATTTCGCTTCGTCGGACTCCCTGATTTCGAGCGTGCCCGACGTTTCCAGATGCGCCGCAATCCCCGCGTCGGCAAGCCGCTTCAACAGCGGGGAAAGGTCGTGCAAACACGGCTCGCCGCCCGTAATCACCGCAATTTCCGCATGAGTCGCCGCGGCCTCCGCCGCGATTTCCTCTGCCGACATCGACATTGCGGGTTTGCCGTTCCACGACGCGCGGGTGTCGCACCACGGGCACTTTACGTTGCATCCGAAAAACCTTGCGAAATACGCCCTGCGCCCCGCGTGGCAACCCTCGCCCTGCACCGAAAAAAACGTTTCGTCGAGCGGGTATTTCATAGCGAATCGGGGGTGTATTTTGCGGTGTTCTTTTTGTCCTCGCTGACCTCCACGGCGGCGACCCGCGCCCTGCCCGAAGTCGCCTCCGAGACCATTTTGCCGAACACCTCGAAGAAATATTTTGCAAGCCCCTCGCACGAGCATTCGTCGACAAGGCAGATTTTCCACGCTTCGGGAGCGGCGTCGTGCAGAGTCCGCCACAGGGGGTCGGACTTGGAAAACACGCAGGCGTGGTCGAGATTTTCGTCAATCCAGCCTTTGATGAATTTCAGCTTGCCGAAGTCTACGACAAATCCGTTTTCGTCGGTTTTGTCGCAGGCGAAAGTGATTGCGATGTCCCAGTTGTGCCCGTGCACGAACGAGCAGTGCCCGTCGTGCATGTGCTGCCTGTGGGCGAAGGGAATGTCGAAGTATACTTTCCTGCACGTAAGCATTCTATAACCCTTTCTATCCGTTTTTAACATTCGCCGATTCCGCGATTTCCTCAAAGAACATGCCGTAGTATTTTACGGCGCGTTCGATTGTCGCAAGCGGGAAGCCCTCGTTCGGCGCGTGCAGATTGTCTTCCGCAGTGAAAAGCCCGAACATTATTGAATCAAGCCCCGTGATGCGCTTAATGCGCGAAATCAGCGGAATGCTTGCGCCCTCGCGCAGGTAGAGCGGCTTTTTGCCGAACGCCGCAAGCGAGCATTTATCGACCGCGGCGAACGCGTTTGCCATTGTTTTTCCGCGGGCGTCGCAGCCGCAGTTTTTGGGGTTTACAAAGTAGGCGTCGCCCGCGGAGTCGTACTCCACGAACGAGATTTTCACGCCCTTGGGCGTGCGCTCCGCCATCGTTTTCTGGACGAGCTTCATGACCTCCTCCGTTTTTTGAGGCGCGACCGTTCGGCATGAAATTTTGCAGAAGCACTCCGACGGAATAACCGACTTAGAGCCTTCGCCCTGATAGCCACCGCCGACTCCCGTAAATTCCACGGTCGGCAGAACGCGCACAGCCTCCGCGGGGGTGTGTCCGCGCTGGGCGTAGAGGGCGTCCACGTCGAGCAGTTTTTTAACGTAGTCGTCGCCGAAGGGATTTTTTGCGATTTCCGATTTTTCCCAGTCGTCGAGCTTCGCCAGGCCGTCGTAGAATCCGTCGATGTTTACAAGCCCGTCCGCGCCGTGGAGCGACGCGCACACTTCGAACATAGCCTGAACGGGATTGTAGACCATTCCGCCGAACATGCCCGAATGAATGTCGGTTTGTGGGCCTTTGAAAACCGCGTCGAAGCTGCCCGTGCCGCGAAGCCCGATTGTGATTATCGGGGTGTCGTGCGACGCTGCGGAGGTGTCGCTTAGCAGAAGCATGTCGTAGCCGCCGATAAGTTCGGCGTTGTCGGAAATGAATTTCGCCATGCTGGGGCTGCCGATTTCCTCTTCGCCTTCGAGCATGATTCCGAAATCGACGGGCGCGTCGGGGTGTTTGTCGAGGAACGCGAGCAGTCCGCCCAAGAGGCACGAAAACGGCCCTTTGTTGTCGGCGGTGCCGCGCCCCCAGATTTTGCCGTCTTTTATCACCGCGTCGAAGGGCGGCGTTTTCCATTTTTCGACGGGGTCTACGGGTTGCACGTCGTAGTGTCCGTAGCAGAGTATGCGCAGTTTCGGCGCGCCCGACTTGCACGGACGTTCGGCGAAGACAATCGGGTGGAGCGCGGTTTTGTGCATAGTCGATTCGAAGCCGAAGCTTTCGAGCGAGTCCGACAAAAACTTTGCGCACGCCTCCACCTGTCCCGCGCGGGCAGAGTCTGCGGACACGCTTTCGAATTTCACGAGCCGCGCTATAAAATCTGTAATTTCGAATTTCATTTGTTTAGCGAATAATATACAAGTCCGAATTGCGCCAGCTGCGCGGCGGTATATGCCGCCCAGAGTATCGACGCCGTTTTGAATTTACTATCGGATAGAAATTTTAAAACGGGCAGGCACGCAAGCAAAATCGCCGCCGCTATGAAAATGCAGTTTTCCTCGTCGGCGTAGAACGGCACAATCCACACGCAGACCGACGCGAAGAGCGAGAACGCAAAGCTTCTCTCGAATGTCAGCTTGGATTTCGACGCAAGAGACGCAAACCACAGCGCGGCGCCTCCGAGATACGCCGAGACGAACGCGCAGCCGAAATGCCCCAGCAGTTTTATTTCCTCGTAATACGGCAAAAATTTGTGCATTCAGTTTCCCTTTCGATTCGCGATTTTTGCGGCGCAATCTGCCTTTCCCTAACCGCCGAAGCCGTCCGACGGCTGCGCCGATTCCTTCCATTGCCGCGCTGCGGGGCGCGCCTGCGGCGAAATCCGCCTTTGCATAAGAAATGCGCCCCGCGAAACCGCCGGAGCGCATGGAAAAATTCAAAAAGATTCCGGCGAACCCGCCGAATTAGCGGCGTTCGAGCGCGCGCATATTCTTTGCGATTGCGTTGAATATTTGCTGGCTCTTCATCAGGTTGCCGTCGCCGTATTCGATTTTGACGTCAACTTCGTCGTTCGGAAGCTGTTTGAGGAAAACGACAATCTGAATGTCAAGCTCCGCGCGGGCGTAAACGTACCATTCGTTGTCTTTGGGGATTTGCCCTACGCGGAAAAGCTTCATGTCGCGTTCGAGCGCGATATTCGTTGCCTTGAACGCCGTGTTGATATTGCCCGAAAGCTTTCCGTGGAAAGAGCCGGTCATATTATCGTAGGTGCCCATGGGGTGGGCGGCGGAGTCTACAACAACGTTTGTGGTGCAGGCGCACACAAAGAGCGCGACCGCCGCAAATGCAAATGACAATGTTTTTTTCATAGTACTACTAATATAATAACGCTATGCGGATTTTTACAACAAAAATTTAGCCTTTTATGGTATCACCTTGTTGAGGGGATACTCAACAATGCCCTCCGCGCCGTTCGCTTTGAGCGTGGGGACGATTTCGCGCACGGTTTTTTCCTCGACAATCGTTTCGACGGCGACCCATGCGGGGTCGGACAGTTGCGAGACCGTCGGTTTGCGGAGCGCGGGGAGAGCGGCGATAATCTTGCTGAGGTTCGCCTTGGGCAGGTTCATTTTAAGACCGACCTTTGTCGCCGCGTCGAGAGCCGACTGCAACAGCATTGCGATAGACTCAATCTTTTCGCGTTTTTCGGGGTTTTCCCAAGCCGCCTTGTTGGCGATGAGCTTGGTATTTGTGTAAAGCATGGTGTCTACAATGCGCAGGTTGTTTGCGCGGAGCGACGAGCCGGTTTCGGTGATGTCGGCGATTGCGTCAACCAAGTCGGGCACTTTGACTTCCGTCGCACCCCACGAGAATTCGACTTCCGCGTTTACGCCGTTGTCGGCAAGGTACTTCTTGGTGACGTTCATCAGTTCCGTCGCGATTCTCCTGCCCTCCAAGTCTTTCACTGTCTTTATGGGAGAGTCTTCCTTTACGCAGAGAACCCAGCGCGATTTCAACGCCGTCGCCTTGCTGTAAATGAGGTCGCAAACTTCGACGACATCGCTGTTGTTTTCGAGAATCCAGTCGTAGCCCGTAAGCCCGCAGTCGAAGAAGCCCTGCTCCACATAGCGGCTGATTTCCTGTGCGCGGACGAAGCGTCCGTCGAGTTCGGGGTCGTCAATCGACGGCTTGTAGGAACGCGAGCTCTTTGTGATTTTCCAACCCGCTTTACCGAAAAGCGCGATTGTTGATTCTTCAAGACTGCCCTTGGGCAAACCTAACATTAAAAGCGGAGTACTCACTATATTTACCTGAATTTAGGTTGAACAAAAATGGTGCGGGCAGACGGAATCGGACCGACATCACCAGTTTGGAAGACTGGGGTTTTACCACTAAACTATGCCCGCTTAAATTTAAAGTTTTGAATGATTGCGTTTTTTTGCGCGGCGTCAAGCTCTTTTCTTCATTTTTTGCGCATTTAGGCAATTTATTCCGCGCCCGAAAGCGCGGGTTCGGGGCGGCGGAATTTCGCAACTGGCTACAACTCTATCGATTCCGACGGTTCGGGGATTATCACAGCGGTTTTGGGTGAACGGTCGAGAATTTCGTCCATGAACCACTCGCGCGACTCCATGCTGCCGTGGGTGAGCACAACGCAGCGCGGGTCTTTCTCCATAATGAACTCGAAAATCTCCTCCCTGTCGGCGTGCGAAGTGAGGTCGAACTTGTCGACGCGGCAGTTGACATTGCCAACATAGAATAGATCTCCGAACGAAAACTGGTCGCCGTAAGCCGTTTTTTGGAGGCGCGCTGCGGGCGTGTCGGGGTCGGAATAGCCCACGAAGAAAATCGCGTTTGCGCGGTTGTCCATCATTGCCGACGCCGCAAGATAGCTCGGCGTGTGTTCAACCATCATGCCGCTTCCCAAAACGTAAATGCCCTGCGTTTCGAAGTCGCGCCCGGGGACGATTTCGCCCCTGAACGGCTTGACGCCCTCCATGTGCTGTTTGCCGAAGAAGAATGTGGACGATTTCTTCGCCCCTTTTATAAAATACTCGGCGATATCCAAGCCCAGCCCGCCCGTGAAAATCGGCACGTCGGGAATGAGTTTGCGCGCCTTTGCGTTGTGGAGAATGAACACTATTTCCTGCATGCGCCCAAGCGCGAACGCGGGAATCAGCACGCTTCCGCCGCCGCGCAAAACGAGCGATATCGACGACACCAGCCGCTCGACTTCGCTGTCGTAGGTTATCCCCTTCGGGCGCGAGTACGACCCGCGCGTTGTTTCGACGACAAGCGTATCGACCCTGCCCTCGGGCGGAACAGCCCCCTTCAAGATTCCCGACGAATGGAACGAGATGTCGCCCGAAAAGAGAATGCGCCGCTTTTTGTGCTCGAACATTACCGACGCCGCCCCCGGAATATGCCCCGCGGGCGTGAACGTGATATTTATGCGCTCGCCGTCGATTTCGAACTGCCTCTCGCGGTGGAACGCCATCGGCATTATGCGCGGTTTCAGAGCGTCGATTGACGACGAGTCGAAGAGCGGATACTCTTTGATGTCGAATTCCTCGCGCTGTTTTGCCATTACCGCGCGGGAATTGCGGAGCATGCGCGGGAGCAAATCCGCGCTTTCGTCGGCTACGAGAACGTGCGCGTGGTTTTGCTCGCGCAGAACCACGGGCAACGCGCCGCAGTGGTCGAGGTGCGTGTGCGTTATTGCGATGAAGTCGAGCGTTTCGGGCGCGACTTTCGAGAGGTTCGGCAACGCCGAAAGCCCCATGTATTTCGGGTGGAGACCGCAGTCTATCAACGCCTTGAAGCGTCCTATTTCGAGCAGGTGTCCGCTCGATCCGACGTCGATTTCCGTATTTAAATCGGTATAAATCATTTTAGCCGCCCGCCACTATCTGCATGATTTCGAGCCTATCGCCATCGCGCAAAACGATGTCGGCAAAGGCGTCGTAGCGCATTGCCGCGCCGTTTAGCTCCACCACGCAACGCGCCGCCTTCACGCCCGTGGATTCTATGAACGCCGCCACCGTCGTGTTTTCTGCGATTTCGTACTGTTTCGAATTTGCGGTAATTTTCATTGCCTTTTATGAAAGCGTTTTTTTTGTTTTTTTCAAGAAGATAACGCACGGCGCGGTCAGCGTATGTTTGCCGAAAAATATTTGAACGCCGCGTGGTCGAACATCGAGAATCGCCCTATTTCGAAGCCGCCTACGGCGACCGCGCGGATTGCAGCCGACGCCGCCCAAACGCCGCTCAAATGCGCCGCCGCGGGGAAAATCGGCAGTCCGCGCGGCGCGGGCGAGCCGTCGGATTTCGCAACGTCGCCGAAATAGAAGCCGTCGCCGAAAAGGAAATTCTGCGAGACGTAGCCCGCCGCGCTTGCGGCAATCTCGCGGATACCCGCCGCCGCGCACAGCGCCGACACTTCGGCGCGGGCTTCGAATGTGTCGGTGGCGTCTATGCAGAGCGCGGACTCGCGCAAAATCTCCGCCGAGTTCTCCGTCGAAATTTTCTCGCAAAAGAAATCGACGCGCACGTCGGGGTTCAGCCTTTTTGCGGACTCCGCCGCAAGCTCCGCCTTGAATCGCCCCTCCTGCGCCGCCGCGTAGAGCGTCTGCCTGTGGAGGTTGTGGGCGGAAACGGTATCCGAATCGAACAGCGCGACGCGCCCGAAGCCCGCGCCGACAATCAGCGGCAAAACCGCGCTTCCCACGCCGCCTACCCCGACGAGCGCAACGCTCGATTCGGCAAGCCTCCGTTGTCCCTCCGCGCCGAAGTCGGGCAATGCAGTCTGCCGCGCGTATTTTTCGAAATTTTCCATGCGCAAAAGATTGTCCCGCGCGGGCGGCGCGGTCAAAAGTTTTTTTGAAAAAAATACCGAGATTGCGGAGATACGCGCAACCCGCGAACGCGCAATTCCTCCGCGCCGCCGCGCAATCCGCCCGCAAAAAAAACCGCGCCCTCGGACGCGGTTTTGCGGAGTGTAAAAAAAATTCGGCTTAGTGTGCGCCGTTGTTTGCCGCCCACACCATCGCCGACGCGCCAAGAATTGCGGCGTCGCTTTCGGGAAGTTCCGACGGCAGAACGTTTACCTTGTTGCGGAACACGGGCATAAGGTTCTTTTCCATCGCGATGCGCGTGGGTTCGAGGATAAGCTCGCCGCTCTTGACTGGCCCGCCGAAAAGGAAAATCGCCGACGGACGCGAGAAGTGCACAAAGTCTCCCAAAGCGCGGCCGAGTATGCTGCCTGTAATTTGATAGGTTTCCGCCGCCGCCCTGTCGCCGGCGCGGGCTGCGTCTTCAATAACGCGAGCGTCGAGCTTTTCCCACGGAACGTTCGCGATTGCAGAGTCGCCGTTGTATTTTGCGACCATTTCCAGAAACGTGCGCTTAATGCCCGTCGCCGACGCGTACGTTTCGAGGCAGCCGCGTTTCCCGCAGCCGCAAAGGCGGCCGTTCGGCACTGCGCAGACGTGTCCGAGCTCGCCCGCGAAGCCGTCCGCGCCGAGAAGCAGCTTGCCGTCGGTGATAATGCCGGAGCCCAAGCCCGTTCCGAGCGTTATTACTATGAAGTGCGAAAGGTTGCGTCCGCCGCCGTAGATTTTTTCGCCCAGAGCCGCCGCATTTGCGTCGTTGCTCAGGCAGATTGTGTCGAAGCCGAGAGCCATGCGGAGCGTTTCGACAATCGGGACGCTTCTGCCGAACGGGAGATTCGGGGCGTATTCGATAGTGCCCGTGTAGTAGTTGCCGTTGGGCGCGCCGATACCCACGCCCTGACAGTCGCCGTCGGTGTTGGAAGTAAGGAATGTGATTGCGCGTTCGAGCGCTTCGACGTATGTGGCAAAGTCCTTATAGTCGGTCGTTTTGAAGTCGTGGCGTTTGAGAACCGTTCCCTTTTCGTCAACAACTCCGAGTTTCGTGTTTGTGCCGCCGATATCGACGCCGATTGCGTATTTCAATTTCATATTAAAAGCAAAGTTGAATGTAGTATATCGCAATCTAATTTGCACAATGTGCGCAAAATCACAATTTAAAAATAGCGTTTGCGCGAAATTTTTTCGAAAAAAATGCGCCCCCATCTTACGAAAGGGGGCGCACCAACCACTACAAACTACAAACACCTATAATTATAGACGCCGCAAAATCGTTTTTGTTCGGCAAAATTTTTATTTTTTTTCGCAAAAAATCCGCAATAATATGCGGACAATGAATCAATTCAAAAGACTCGGCATTTTAGGCGGCAGTTTCGACCCCGTGCACCTCGGACACATCGCGCTTGCGCAGTCGGCGTTCGACGACGGGCGCGTAGACGAAATAGTTTTCGTCCCCGCCGCTCAGGCGCCCATGCGCGACGCCCCCGTACGCGCCGCCAGCGTCCACAGACTTAAAATGCTCGAAATCGCCGCGTCCAAGCTTCCGTTTCCGCACTCCGCCTGCACTTTCGAGCTTGACCGCGGCGGAATCAGCTACGCCGTAGACACCGTGAAGTTTCTGTCCGAAAAATATCCGCAAAAACGCCTGCGCTGGATTCTCGGCGGCGACCACATCGCAAAGCTCCACGGCTGGAAGGACATCGACGCAATCGCGAAGCTCGCCGACTTCATCTGCGCGCGTCGCGACGGTTTCGACGCCGACACATCGAAACTTCCGCCCTCCCTGCATTTCGAATTTTTTGCCTTCGCCCCTCTGCCCCACAGTTCCACCGAAATCAGGACGCGGCTCGCCCGCGGCGAAAAAAATCTGAAAATGCTCGACCCCGACGTCGAAAGCTACATATTCAAAAACAAATTATATAATACATAAAGTCATGGAAAAATCTGCCACAAAGAAATCGGCGGCGAAAAAAGCCGCAAGTCCCGCGAAAAAAAACGCGGCGAAGAAGTCAACCGCGAAAAAGGCCGTTGCCAAGAAAACTGCGGTAAAGAAAGTTGCCACCAAAAAAGTAGCGGCGAAGAAGGCTGTTGCCAAGAAGACCCCCGCGAAGAAGGTTGCGACAAAAAAGACTGTTGCGAAAAAGTCGGCGGCAAAAAAAGTTGCCGACCTTGACCCGACTCTCGAAATTGTAAAGAAATGTTGGCAGGCTCTCGACGACAAAAAAGCCGAGGACATCAGCGTTCTCGACGTTCGCGGGAAATCGCCCATCACAAACTACTTCATTGTCGCGACCGCCACTTCCGAGCCGCACCTCCGCGCCCTCGCCAACGAGCTTGAAAAGACCCTCAAAGACCTCAACGTAAAGTCCGTCGGGCGCGACTACAACACGTCGAGCGGCTGGGTCGTTGTAGACGCCTTCGACTTCATGGCTCACATCTTCCTCCCCGAACAACGCGGCCTCTACGGCATAGAATCCCTCTGGCGCGACGGGTGTAAGGTGCGCCAGCCGTCGGAGCTTCGCTCCTTGTAGTTGTTATGCGGCGCGGCTATAACCGACAGGCTGCAGCCTGTACGGCGACGGAGCTTCGCTCCTTTTGGTTATTATGCGGCGCGGCTATAACCGCGCCTTTTCTGTATCAGTTCGTATTGCCTACGGCAATTACTGGCGTTGGGATATGCGATATTTAAGAAAGAAACCAATAAAAATAGACGCGCTACGCGCGGAAAAAGAAAAAGCGGAAATCCGCAAACATGGATTCTCCGCTTTTTTGTAAACTCTTCTTTTCTCCCAGCGCACTCTAAAAATCTTCGCGCCGTGCGCTGTAATTTTAGGGGCGTTAGAGTGCCGTTCAGGCGGTGGCTTTGCGAGTGGCTAAGGGTGCGTGGCGTACTTATGTACGCGAGCAGTCTTAGACAGTCGCGAAACGCCGCATCAACGGTACTTTCACGCGCCGTCAGAAACGCCCGTAGGGAGGTGGCTTTCACGCGCCGTATTATCTTATTTTGAAATCGAGGGGAGTCCTTGTGTAGACGGCGGAGCGACGTTTTGTTTCCGCCAGCTTTTTAAATCTTTCAAGCGTTTTTATCGGCACGGACTTTGCGAACGGCGCGCCGCCCTCCGAAACCATGTCGAGCAAATCGCGCACGGCGTCGCGCTGCGGGCATTCCGCCACGCACGCGCTTTCGCATTTCGACGCCTTTTTTGCGTATTCGACGGCTTCGGAAAGTCCGCCGATTTCGTCCACAAGCTTCAATTTTTTCGCCGCCGCTCCCGAAAACACGCGGCCGTCGGCGAGCTTCAAAACGGCATCGCGCGGGATTTTCCTCGACGACGAAACGAGCGATACGAATTTCGAATAGACCGTGTCGGTCGCCGCGCGTATCCGCGCAATTTCCGCGTTGGTCGGGCGGCGCGAGAACGTTCCGATGTCCGACATGGGCGCGGTTTTTGCGCCGTCGAAGGTTATGCCGAAATCCGCCGCGAGTTTCTCGGCGGAGAACAAAAGCGAAAACACGCCGATGGACCCCGTAATGCTTTCGGCGTCGGCGTAGATTTTGTTTGCGGCGGTGGAAATCCAGTACGCGCCGCTTGCGGAAATTCCGCCGAACGACGCCACAACGGGCTTGGCCTTTGCGAGCAGTTCGACCTCGCGCCTGATTGATTCCGACTCGTAGGCCGAGCCGCCGCCGCTGTTGACGCGCAAAACCACCGCCTTGACGTTTTCGTCGAAGCGCAATTCGCGCAAGAGCACGCAGTACGTCGCGGCGTCCACGATGTCGTTTGCGGGTTTTGCGGCGGAGATTTCGCCGTTAAGATATACTACCGCCACAACGCCGACGCAATCGGGGCCGCACTCGGGGAATTCGTAGTCCGCAACGGAAATCTGGGCGAACGAAACCCCGTCCGCGCCTACTTTTTCGGAAATGTAGTCTATAACTTCGTCGCGGTATGCGAGCCTGTCCACAAGCCGCGCCGCCAGCGCGTCGGCGGCGGAGAGCACCGCCTTTTTTTCGGCGACGCCAGCAAGCGCGGCGGCGGAAATCTTGCGCGATTTTGCGACGCTTTCGAGGACGGAATTCCACACGGAATCGAGAAGCCCAGCATAGTTTTCGCGCACGGGTTCGGACATTTTGTCGGAGGTGAACATTTCGCCGAAGCTTTTGAGCGCGCCGACTTTCACGACCTCGACTTCGACGCCGTATTTTTTCAGCGCGTTGCCGAAGAACGCCGCGTTGCCGCCCAAGCCCTTGAATTCGAGTTCGGAGAACGGGTTGAGGAATACGGTAGTAGCCGCGCTTGCGAGGAAATAGTCGCGCGTGGACGGATTTTCGAGGTACGCGACAACCTCCTTGCCCGACTCCGCGTACTTGCGCAAAGCCGCGCGAAGCTCGGCAATCTGCGCGTATGAGACGTCCTCGGCGGCACAGTCGAAAGAACCCGAAATGAAAACCAGCTTATTCGAGTCGTCCCGCGCCGCAGCCTCTATTTTTGAGCAAATGGAAAGCACGCTCGACGCCGCCCCGCCGCGTTTGAGGTTCGAGAGCGCGTCGGTGGGCGGCGCAAACTCGCAAACGGAGTCGGAGAGGTTGAGGACAACCGCCGCGTTGTCGAAAGTTCCCGACGGCGCAAGACCGAGCTGCGCCATCAAAAACGCGAAAATCGCCGCGACCGCAAACGCGGGCACAATCAGAAAGAAAACCGCAAGCGAAAGCAGGTTCGCCGCAAGGCTGCCGAGAAACGATATGATATACTTCATGAAATTTTGTCCAATTTTGACAGAATAAGATTGAGCGCGGAGAGAGCCGCCGCCTTTCGGTTTTCGGCGCGTCCGCGCGAAACGTCGAGCGACAGCGCGAGCCTGTCGAAGCCTCCGCGCAGGAAAAGCGAGATGAACACGCGCCCCGCGAGCGCCGCGGGCTTGCCGCCCACGTTGGAGTCGAGAAAGCCCGTCGCGGAAACGGCGATGTCGGCGCGGAACGCGCGCGCGGCGCATTCCGCCATTTCGTCGGCGCATTGGGGGCTTTCGGCGAAATATTTTTCGACGGTTTCGCGGCGAACGCCGAGCACGTTCTCCTTTGCGGCGTCGCAGTAGACCACCGACGAGCCGAGAAAAAACCCGCTCGCATGCGGCACCGAAACTATCGACGACGCAACAAGACCGCCCGTGCACGACTCCGCCGCGCAGACGGTCAAGCCCGCCCGCGTACATTTTTCGAGAAGCCTTTGCGCTGCGTTTTGCAATTCGGAATCCATACGCGCAAAACTACCCCCGCGGCGGCGGCTTTCAAGTATAAATTGACAATTCGAAATATTGAAATTATAACGCGGATAAATTTTTTCACATGCTTTCCAAAGTAAATTCAGGCGCGTTGATAGGGGTGGAGGCTCTGCCCGTGGAGGTCGAAGTAAATTCGGGCGAGCGCGGAGAGCCGCGCACGTTCGTGGTGGGGCTGCCCGACGCCGCCGTAAAGGAGTCAGTAAACAGGGTTTCGTCGGCGATGGCAAACAGCGGTTTTGCGATGCCCATGACGAAGATGACGGTAAACCTCGCGCCGGGGGACATCAAAAAGGAGGGTCCCATTTACGATCTCCCGATTTCGCTGGGAATCCTCGCCTCCACGGGGGTTGTGGACGACGCAAAGCTGCGCGAGTTCGTCGTCGCGGGAGAGCTTAGCCTTTCGGGAGACCTCCGCGCGATTTGCGGCGGGGTGTCGCTCGCGCTTTTGGCAAGGTCGAAGAAAATGCGCGGCGTGATTCTTCCGCCCGACTCCGCCGCGGAGGCCGCGCTCGTGGAGGGAATAGAAGTCTACACGGCGAAGAACCTGCGCGAGCTTGTCGATTTCCTCAACGGCAACGCCCAACTCAAACCCGTCCGCGCGGAGGACTCTCCGTTCCGCCGCGAATTTGACGACTCCGCCATGCCCGACTTCCGCGACGTCAAGGGACAGCAGGCTGTGCGCCGCGCCGTGGAAGTCGCCGTCGCAGGCGGGCACAACATTCTGATGGTCGGCCCTCCCGGTTCGGGGAAGAGCATGATAGCAAAGCGGATTCCGTCAATCATGCCCGCGCCGACGCTCGAAGAATTTCTCGAAATCCTCGGAATATACTCGGCGGCGGGGCTTACGCAGTCGGGCGAAAACAAGTGCTTCCGGCGTCCGTTCCGCGCCCCGCACCACACGATAAGCCGCGTCGGGCTTGCGGGCGGCGGGCCAAACCCGAAGCCTGGGGAGGTCTCGCTTGCACACAACGGGGTGCTGTTTCTCGACGAGCTTCCCGAATTCGGGAGCATTCTCGACAACCTCCGCCAGCCCATCGAGGACGGGAAAATCACGATTTCCCGCGCGGCGGGCAAAACCACGCTCCCGTGCAAATTCATGCTCGTTGCGGCGATGAACCCGTGCAAATGCGGATACCTCGGCGACCCGCGCCACAAGTGCAGGTGCTCGCCGCGCCAAATTCAGGACTACCGCGCAAGGCTCTCGGGCCCGCTGCTCGACAGAATCGACATTCACGTTGAGGCGTCCGCCCTGCCCGTAGACGAGCTGCGCTCGAAGGGCGAGGGAGAGCCGTCGGCGGAAATCCGCAAGAGGGTCGCGGCGGCGCGGAGGATTCAGGCGGAGCGTTTTGCGGGAAGCCGCAGGCCGTCGAAAATCAACGCGTCGATGGACGCCGCCGACATTCGCAAATACTGCGCCCTCGACGACGAACAGGCGTCGATTCTCTCGGCGGCAATGGAAGAGCTTAACCTGTCGGCGAGGGCGTGGGACAGAATACTGAAAGTCTCGCGCACAATCGCCGACCTCGACTCGTCCGAAAAAATCCAAACCCACCACCTTTTCGAGGCAATCAACTACCGCTCCCTCGACAGAACCGTATGACAACCCCTGCCGAAAAATTCTTCAAACTCCGCGACCGCAAAACGACGCTTCCGCGCGAAATCGCGGCGGGCTTTACGACATTCGCGACGATGTCGTACATACTCGCGGTAAACCCCGCGATTCTCGGTCTTGCGGGCATGGACAAGGCGGCGCTCGTCACGGTGACCGCGCTCGCGACCGCATTCGGCTGCGTCGTGATGGCGCTGCTCACAAACATGCCAATCGCAGTAGCCCCCGCGATGGGCTCGAACACGTATTTTGCGGTTCTCGTTTGCGTTGGAATGGGAATGGACTGGCGCGAGGCCCTCGCGCTCGTGTTCTACAACGGGCTTTTCTTCCTGCTGATTTCGATTACGGGCGTGCGCGAGAAAATCATAGCGGGCGTTCCGCGCGCGCTTCAAATAGGCTTGCAGGCTGGGATAGGAATGTTCATCGCGTTCTTCGGGCTGAAAAGCGCGGGAATAATAGTGGGCAACCCGAACACGCTTGTGACGGCGGGAGACATCACCTCTCCCGAATGCCTTTTCGCGCTCTGCGGAATCGCGCTGGTTTCGATTCTTACATGCAAAAAATTCAGACCCGCGATAATCTCTACAATCGCGCTCATGACGCTTGTGGCGTTCTTTGCAACGGACTCGCAGGGGCGCAAAATGGCGCAGATTCCCGACGCAATATTTTCGCTCCCGCACGGAATTTCCGAAACTTTCATGCAGCTCGACTGGGCGTATCCGTTCCGCGACTTCCGCCGCGCAATGCCCGTAATCCTCATGCTGCTTTTCCTCGACCTCTTCGACACAATCGCGACGGTCGTCGCGCTGGGACGCCGCTCCGGAATGATGTCGGAGGACGGGCATATGAAAAACATAGGGCGCGCGCTCGTAGCCGACGCAACCGCGACAATCGGCGGCGCGATGCTGGGAACTTCCACGACGGGCGCGTATGTCGAGTCCGCCGCGGGCATAGAGGCGGGCGGGCGCACGGGAATTGTGCCGCTTGTCGTAGCCGCGCTCTTCCTGCTTTCGCTGTTCATATCGCCGCTCATAAACGCAATCCCCGCCGCGGCGACCGCCCCCGCGCTCGTGCTCGTTGGAATCATGATGATGCAGGGGCTAAAAGACCTGAAATTCGACGACCTCGACGAAGTTATCCCCACGTTTTTTTGCATGATGATAATGGCGTTGACCTTTAAAATTTCGGAGGGCTTCGCGTTCGGAATCATAGCCTACACGCTCATTCTTGTGGCGAAAAAACGCGCAAGGGAAATACGCAGAACCACGTGGCTGATATTCGTGGTCATGTGCCTGTTTGTCGCGCTCTCGTAGCCCATTCCGCGCCGAAATTTTGGCGGAAACCCGCATGCGCCGAAATGCTCAGTGGGGGTCGTCGGGCTTAAAATGCTTGGGGTAGCGGGCTTTCAGCTCCTTCTTGACGGCAGCCCACGAAGTCTGCCAAAACTCCTCCAAGTTCTGCGTAGTCTGCACTGGACGCCCGCTCGGTGCGAGAAGCTCGAAAGTGGGCTTTATTTTGCCGTCGCAGATTTTGATTTTCTTGGGGTCGAAATCGAAGAAATCCCTGAAAAACGACGACACCGTCGCGCGGCGCGCGGACGCGTCGTAGCGTATCTGGCACGGCCTTTTTCTGCGCGGAAATTCGACGGTCTTCGGGACGAGGTATTTCAGCAGCGCAAGCTGTCCCGCCGAAAGCCAGTCGCGCAGGGCGGCGTGGACGTCGGCGTTTTTGACCTCCGCGTAGGACGTAAGCCCGCAGCACATCTGCAAAATTATCTCCGACTTCGCCGCGTCGTCTATCGGCGCGATTCCGCTTTCGGGGCAGACCGCCGCCGCAAAATTCACGCGCTCAATGAACTCCTCCGCGCCCTCGTCCATGTTTTTGAGGCGCAGACGCCCCGACTCTATTTCCCCGCGCAGAATCTTCGCCGCGGCGTCCGCGTCGACGCGCCCGCACGACGATTCCGACAAAACCAAGTCGCGAAATTTCACGGAAGACGACGACACCACGCGCTTGTGGATTTCGTCGAATTTCGTTTCCACAGTCTCGGAAAAATCGTCGGGGAAAAGCTCGGCGAGAAGCCCGCGCGAAACCGGCACGACAGACGACGCCATTGTCGAAACTCCCCCCGCGACGTTGCGCTCGCTCATGTCGAGGGCGACGAACACGTCGGAGGCGTACGCGCGGCTTTCCCTGCAAATTTCGCCTCGCCTGCCGCCCGAAAACCTGCACGCGAGAGTGCCCTTGTTGAGGCGCACGCCAACCATGTCGGAGAACGCGCCGAGCACGCATTTGGCGATTTCGAAATCGCCCGCGCCGTCGGGATTTTCGAACCTGCGGGCGAGCCGCGCCAAGTCGGAGGCCACGTAAAAAGCCTTGCGGGCGTTCGCGGAGTGGATTCCGAGCCGCCTGCAAAAATCCTCCGCAAAGGAGTTTTCCTTTGCGATTTCGCAAAGCCGCGCGTTTTCCTCTGGCTCGCTTTTTGCGTCGCCCACAAGCGCGTCGCGCTCCGCCTCGGCGAACGCGTCGGAAAGCTGAATCTTCACGCGCCCGACGTCCGTAAGAGCCGCGATGAGCGCGGTTTTGCGCAGGCAGTTCGAGCGCGCGCCGTCAATCAAAAGCTTTGCGTAGCGCGGCTCGGTCGGGAACGACGCCATGTCGCGGCCGAGCTTTGTAATGCGCCCGAGCGAGTCGGTTGCGCCGAGTGTTTTGAGCGTCGCCGCCGCGCGGATTAGCGACTCCGTCGGCGGTTTTTCGAAGAGGTCGAGGGAGTCGAGCGAGACGCCCGCCGCCGAAAGCCAGAGCAGAATCTGCGAGATGTCGAGCCGCGAGATTTCCGACGGCGTGTATTTTTCGAAATACTCCTCGTCTCCCTTCCGCCAAAGCTTGACGACGCGCCCAGCCGCCGTTCTGCCCGCGCGCCCCGCCCGCTGCGTCGCGCTCGCAAGGCTTATGCGCTCGCACAGCAGGGTGTTGACGCCCCTGTTCGGGTCGAACCGCGCCACGCGCGCAAGCCCCGAATCTATGACGAAGCGCACGCCCTCTATCGTAAGCGATGTCTCGGCGACGTTTGTCGCCACAATCACCTTGCGCCTGCCCGTGTCGGCGAGGATTCTGTCCTGCCGTTCGGGCGGCAAATCGCCGTGGAGCGCGAACACGTCAAAGCCCTTCGAGCGCGGGCTTGCCGAAATTTTCGCGACGGTCTTGTTTATCTCGTAAACCCCCGGCATGAAAATAAGAAAACTGCCGTCGGACTCCTCCCGCGCAAGCCTGTCGAACTCGCGGGCGGCGCAGTCCCAAATTTTGGAGTCCCTGTCCTTCGGCGGCGCGTATTCGGTCCCGACGGGGAAAAGCCGCGTGCCGCACTCGAATTTTTCCGCGCCTCCCAAATACGCGGAAATCGCGTCGGAATCCATCGAGGCGGAGCAGACCGCTATCGCCAAGTCGGGGCGCAGGTTTTTCTGCGTTCTCAGCGCGAGCGCAAGCGACACGTCGGCGTAGATGTTGCGCTCGTGGAATTCGTCGAAAACCACGGCGGAAACGCCCCGCAATTCGGGGTCCGAAAGCAGCATTCGAGCGAGAATGCCCTCGGTGAGGAAGACGATTTTCGTGTCGTCGCCGTAGTGTTTGTCGAACCTGACGTGCCAGCCGACGGAATCGCCCATGCCGAAAATCGACGAAACGCCCTTTGCGAGCATTCGCGCCGCCACGCGCCGAGGCTGCAAGACAAGCACGCGCCCGCCGAGGCTTTCGAGAAGCATTACGGGCAGGCGCGTTGATTTGCCCGAACCCGTCGGCGCGGACACGACAAGCCTTCGCCCGCCCCGCGCAAGCGCGGCTTGGAGGGCGGGTTTCAGCGAATCTACGGGAAGCTCGCGCATGGTGGCGGACGCGTTGAAAGCGGGAAACGAATCAGTCCTGCATTTTGGAGGTCGGGAACTCGAACTTTGCGTTGCGCGAAGTTCTGACCTTGTTTGCCGAGTACGCGGACGCGCTGCGCACAAGCACAGAGTCAATCTCCATGATTCCCGTGAACACGGGCAGCGACACGAATTTCTCGCCGCGCGAGTCTATGCGAAGCCCGTCGGGCGAATTCGAGAAAGTGTCGGTCTGCACGTCGTAGAGGAAAAAGCCGTAGTACGGAACCCAGATTACCCTGTTGTCTTCGACGATTCCCGAATAGGGCACGACCAAGTCGTCGGCGGTTTTAATGTCGAGGCGCAGTTTGCCGTTTTCGACGTACATGTAGCAGCGGGTCGGGACTGTCGCGCCCGCGCCCATGAGCTTGCCGCTTCCGACGAGTTTGAGCATCGAAACGTCGCGCGACGGGTAGTAGTTCTGCTCCACGACCGCCGTCGCGACCTACCTGTCGCCGACGGAAATCGACTGCGTTCCGCCCCAGCTGCCCGAATACGCTTCGAGAGCCTGCTCGGGCGAGAAGAATACGACGTCCGCAAACACCTGCGAGAACGCCGAATATTTTGTTTTCGGGGCGTCGCCGAACGACTGCGCCCAAAGCCCCGACGCGCACGCGCACGCCGCCAATACCGTAAAAAATGCCGATTTTCCGAACATGGTTTTATTAGACATCGATAACGTCGTCGTTATCCGAATTTTCGGGGTCTTTTTTGTTCTGCACAAAAGTGCGCACCGTTATGCGCTCGCTCCGCGCAAGCGCAAGCCCCCACGAGAGCACGGACACGAGAAACGAAGCCCACAACGCCGCCCAGTACGAGCCTACTATTATGTCGTCGCCGGGGATAAGCCGCGCGGCGAAATATATGATGAACGCGTTGATGAAAAGCATTCCGACGCCGATTGTAAAAATTATAAACGGCAGCGCAAAAAGCACGAGCACGGGTTTGAGAATCCAGTTCAGAAACCAGATGAGCACCACAAGCAGCCCGAACGCGAGAATGTTGTGGAACTGAATCGACGGCGTCGTAAGCCACGCCAGCGACAGCCCCGCCGCGTTGAGCAGGCAGGTGCGCCAGAAGTTAAGCTCCACCCTTCTTGTTATCCGCATTGTGGAGGTTTGGGGTTCTCCGCTATCGTTTAGATTTTCCCGCATTTTGTATCCTTCGTTTTATTTCGCGAAAGCCTTGCAGGCGTTCGGCGATTTGTTTTTCGGAACCGTAGTTTGTAGGGTTGTACAATTTTACGTTTTTTTCAAGATAATCCTGCCCGCTGATGAAATCGGGGCAGTCGTGGTTGTAGACGTATTCCGCGCCGTTGCCGAACTTGCGGTTCGTCGAAGTGTGGGCGTCGCGCAAATGGAGCGGAACGGGCTGGACGGGCTTGTTTTTGACCTCCGCCTTTGCGGCGAAAAGCGCGTTCGTTGCGGAATTGCTCTTGGGGGCGGTCGCCAGAAAAAGCGTGGCGTGGGCAAGGTTAAGCTCGCATTCGGGCTGCCCCACGCGCTCGCATGCGTCGAACGCCGCGTTTGCGACAAGAATTCCGCGCGAGTCCGCAAGACCTACGTCTTCGCTCGCCAAAATCAGCAGCCTGCGGGCGATAAACCGCGGGTCTTCGCCGCCGACGAGCATTTTTGCAAGCCAGTACATCGCCGCGTCGGGGTCGCAACCGCGGACGCTTTTGATGAACGCCGAAATCGTGTCGTAGTGCTCGTCTTCGTCGGCGTCGTAGCGCACGCGCCGCTCCTTCGCGAAAACCTCGATGTCCGACTCGCCTATCGTTCCGCGCCCGCCGACGGCAAACGCTATCGTTTCGAGCGCGTTGAGGGCGCGGCGTAGGTCGCCGTCGCAAACGGACGCTATGCCCGAAAGCACCGAATCTTCGGCGGAAATCTCCATTTCGCCCAGCCCCCTCGCGCGGTCGGAAAGCGCGCGGCGGAGCACCGCCACGATGTCGTCCAAGCCGAGCGGCTCGAGCTTGAACAGGTGGCTGCGCGAAAGCAGCGGCGCGTTGATGTAAAAGCCGGGGTTTTGGGTTGTCGCGCCGATAAGCCTCACGTTGCCCTCCTCCACGTCGGGCAGAAGAAGGTCTTGCTGCGACTTGTTGAAGCGGTGGATTTCGTCGATGAAAAGAATCGTGCGCTCGCGCCTGCGGTAGCGGGCTTCGGAGAGAATGTCGCGCAGCTGCGCAACGTTCGAAAGCACCGCGTTTATTTTCACGAAGCGCGATTTCGTCTCCCGCGCTATGACCCCCGCAAGGGTCGTTTTTCCGCAGCCGGGCGGCCCGTAGAAAATCAGCGAGCCGAAATTGTCCGACTCTATCAGCCGCGGCAACAGGCAGCCTTTGCCAAGTATGTGCGCGTGCCCCACGACCTCCGACAGCGCGCGCGGACGCATGCGCACCGCAAGCGGCGCGGACACGGGCACGGAGTCCTCCGCAGCTTTTTCGGCGGGGGTGTCGAAGGGCAGGTCTATTGAGTTGTCCGGCATATCGGCGATTTGCGGGCGGAGCTGTTTCCGCCCTTTCTTAAATGTATCAAAGCATTCTTGAAAAAATTGTCAAACAATGCAATATTGCGGAATAAAAATGTCAAAGGAAAGAACAAAACACGCGTGCGCGTTGAGCGTGGCGGGAAGCGATTCGGGCGGCGGCGCGGGAATACAGGCCGATTTGCTGACCTTTGCCGCAAACGGCGTCTACGGCTGCACGGCAATAGCCGCGCTTACCGCGCAGAACCCCGGCGGCGTCTACGCCGCAAGCTCGCCCGACGCCCCCATGCTCCGCGCCCAGCTCGACGCCGTTTGCCGCTTTTACAAACCGCAGGCGGCGAAAACGGGCATGCTTTTCGACGCCGATATAGTTGCGACAGCCGCCGACTTCTTTTCCGAACACCCCGAAATTTCGCTCGTGGCCGACCCCGTGATGATTTCCACAAGCGGCGCAAAACTGCTTAAAGACGACGCGGTGAAATCGCTGAAAAAACGGCTTCTGCCGATTGCGGCGCTCATTACCCCGAACCTCGACGAGGGCGCGGCTCTGCTCGGCGCGGGGAAAATCGCAAACGCCGCCGACGCCGCGCGGAAGCTCCGCGACATGTTCGGAACTTCCGTTTTGCTCAAAGGCGGACACGGCGCGGGCGACGACATCTCCGACATTCTCGCAAGCGTCGGCGGCGAAACTATCGAGATAAAATCCAAACGCGTCTCTGGCGTGAACACCCACGGAAGCGGCTGCACCCTGAGCGCGGCGATTGCCGCAAACTTGGCGAAGGGAGAAAGCCTCGCCGACGCCTGCAAAAACGCGCAGAAATACATACTCGCCTGCATGAAAAATCCGCTTGAAACGGCGGGCGGAAAATTTATAAACCATTTCCCCGAATCATGACGAACGCCGAAAAAAACGAAGACTTCGCCTCGAAGGACGGACACCGCCAGCGGCTGCGCTCGCGCTACGCGGCGGGCGGAATAGCGTCGCTTGCCGACTACGAGCGCGTGGAGCTGCTTCTCACATACTTCGTGCCGCGAATAGACGTAAAGCCAGTGGCGAAATCGCTCCTGCACAAATTCGGCAACATACGCGGAATCATAGACGCGCCCGTCGAGGAACTCCGCGCGGTAAAGGGGATAGGCGAATCCTCCGCGCTCGGAATTTCGCTCCTCAAAAACCTCATCACGCTCTACCACGAAAACGAGCTTGAATCGCCGACCGACGAAATCGGGACAATCGCAAAGCTCGTAAAATATTTCAAATCGAAAATCGCCTCCGAGCCGTCCGAAGTCTTCGAGCTTGTATGCTTCGACGCAAAGCTAAAAATTATCCCGAACGGCTCGGTCAGAATTTTCGAGGGAAGCGTGTCGTCAACGAGCATCGACGTGCGCAAAATCATAGAAACCGCAATCAAGCACGGCGCGGCGAGCATCGCCGTAGCCCACAACCACCCGAGCGGAGACCCCACGCCGTCGCTCGAAGACATACGCCTTACAATGCGCCTTTCGGAGGCGTGCAAGCCGATACACCTGAGCCTTATCGAGCACGTCGTGGTCGGCAAAAAAGCGTGCTTCTCGTTCAGGCGCGACGGACGCTTCGACTGCCTCTACGACGAATCGCTCATGGAGGGCCGCCTGCGCGGCGCGTGCAAAGAGCCGAAACGGAGGGCGGCAAAATGAGGATTTTGGGAATAGAAAGCTCCTGCGACGAATCGGCGGTCGCCATTTTCGACCCGAAAATCGGCGTGCTCGAAAGCCTGATTCACTCGCAGATAGACCTGCACGCGCTCTACGGGGGCGTCGTGCCCGACTTGGCAAGCTCGGAGCACCTAAAAAAACTGCCCGCGCTGATTTCGAAAATCTCGAAGTCGGAGCACTTCAAGGGCGTGGACATGATTGCCGCGACGTCGGGGCCGGGGCTTCCGAACTGCCTTGCCATGGGCGTCGCCTGCGCGTCCGCGGCGGCGGCGATGCTTAAAATTCCGCTTTTCGGCGCAAACCACCTGCGCGGGCACGCGTATTCGCCGTTCATACCCGTCCACGCGCAGGACCCCGAAAATTTCGGGAAAAACCTCGCCGACCTCCTGCCCCACTTGGGGCTTACGGTGTCGGGCGGCAACACGGTGCTGTTCGAGCTTGACGAAAACAAAAAAATGCGCGTCCTCGCCGAAACCGTTGACGACGCCGCGGGAGAGGCTCTCGACAAGGGCGCAAAACTGCTCGGCATGCCCTACCCCGGAGCGCCGATTTTGGAGAAAACCGCACACGGAGGGAAAATAGACAAAACGCTCTTCCCCTACGGGCAGAACAGGAAGATTGAAGACGACCCCGATTTCAGCTTTTCGGGGCTGAAAACAAGCCTGCGCTACCACCTGCAAAAACTTTCGCCCGAAGAAATCGGGCTTCGCAAGCCCGACATCTGCGCAAGCTACCAGTTCGCGGTCGTCGAGCAGCTGAAACGCCGCGCCGACTTCTTCGCAAAACGCGGGAACTACGCAAGCGTGGGAATTTCGGGCGGAGTGTCGAACAACGGCGCGTTCGTGGAGGCGTTCGAAAAGCTCGCAAAAACGCGGGGGGCAAAGTTCCTCGTCGCCCCCCGCGAATACAGGGGCGACAACGCCGCAATGATTGCCTTCTCCGCGTTCTTCGACCCGTCCACGCTCGCCGAAAGCGAAAACGGCGCGCTTAAAATAGAATCCTCGCGCGAAATGGCGTAGTCCATTTTGCTCGACACGCCCAGCAAAAATTTAATACCTTAACGCAAATGCCACAAGTTCCGAATTTAGAGGAGTCGTACCGCAAGTGTCGGGAGCTCGCAGACAGCCACTACGAGAATTTTCCCGTCGCAAAAATGGTGCCGAAGAAAATCCGCCCGCACGTCGCAGCAATCTACGCGTTCGCCCGCACCGCCGACGACATCGCCGACGAAGAGCACGAATCAATCGCAGCAGACGACCCCGTAAGAATTGAAAATCTCGAAAAATTCGAAGCCCAGCTCGACGCCGCCCCCGACGCGCTCGACCCCAAGTGGAGCTGGATATTCGCGGCAGTCGCCGACACCGTGCGGAAATTCGGCATTCCCGTACAGCTTCTGCGCGACCTCGTGAGCGCGTTCAAACAGGACGTCGTGAAAAAACGCTACGCCGACTTCCCCGAACTTCTCGACTACTGCCGCCGCAGCGCAAACCCCGTCGGACGCCTCGTGCTCATTCTGCACGGAATCCGCAACGACGAGCTATTCGGATACTCCGACGACATCTGCTCGGCGCTGCAACTTGCGAACTTCTGGCAGGACATGTCGGTGGACCGCGCAAAAAACAGAATCTACGTTCCGCAGTCCGACTGGCGCGGCGCGGAAGAAGCCGAAATCTTCGCAGACTCCGCAAGCGCGCGCGTGAAGGACATCGTGAAATTCGAATGCGAAAGGACGGAAAAAATGTTCAAGTCGGGCGAGCGGCTCATCAAACACCTGCCGTTCCCGCTGAGCCTCGAAATAAAAATCACGGTGGAGGGCGGACGCGCGATTCTCAAAAAAATAGCGTCGCAAAACTACGACACGCTCTCGAAACGCCCGTCGCTCAACGCCGCCGACAAGGTCAAACTTTTAATGTCCGCACTCTTTTAAAATGGACGCCGAAAACTCCGAAAGCGCGTACCACGTGCGCGAGCGCAAAAAATCGAACCTCGCATTCGCGTTTTTCTGCATGGAAAAAGACCGCGCGCGCGACATGGAAACATTCTACGCCTTCTGCCGCCTCATGGACGACATCGCCGACGAAGAGGTGCGCCCCAAAGACGAGCGCAGGAAAATCCTCGGCGACTGGAAGCGCGAAATAGACGCCGCGTACGACTCCGACGCCCCAATCTCCCCGCTCGGCGAGGAAATGAGGTCGCTCGTGCGCCGCAGAAACATTCCGCGCCAGTACGTGCTCGACATCATCGACGGCGTCCTGCGCGACACCTACGACGACCCTTTCGAAACTTTCGAAGACGTGCGCAAATACTGCTACGGCGTGGCGTCGGCAGTGGGGCTTGTGTCGATATACATCTTCGGCTTCAAAAACGAACGAACAAAGGAGTTCGCCGAATCGCTCGGCTACGCGCTGCAATTTACGAACATTCTCCGCGACGTGCTCGACGACATCGCCTCGCACGGGCGCGTCTACATTCCGGCAAGCGAAATGGAGGCGTTCGGAGTCTCGCGCGCCGACCTGCTCGAACGCCCGCATGCCGACAACTGCCGGCGGCTTTTCGCGTTCATGTACTTCCGCGCAAAACACTTTTTCAACAAGTCGCGCAGACTGCTGCAAGCGGAGGACAAACGCGCCCTCGCGCCCGCGCTCGTCATGTGGGCAATCTACGAGGAAATATTGGAAAACATCAAAAAACGCGGATTCCTGCTTGCGAGGGAAACGCTGAAAATCTCCAAACCGCGGAAAATCGCGCTCGCGCTCGGCGCAATAAGACGCTCGAAACAGCCGGAACCGACGGGCAAAAAGTGCGGGCGCGCAATCGTCGCGGGCGCGGGTGTCGCGGGAATCGGCGCGGCGTTGCGGCTCGCGCTCGAAGGCTTCGACGTATCGCTGTACGAGGCAAAATCGCATATCGGCGGCAGATGCGCCGCGCTCGACTGGAACGGCAGCAGGCTCGACAACGCAAGCCACGCCGCAATGGGCTGCTACCGCAACTTCTTCGGCATACTCGACACCCTCGGCACGTCGGACTTCTTCGCGCCGACAAAATCGATGGAATTTCTCTTCGGCGGCGGCAAAAAAACGCTCGTCAAATTTCCCGACAAACGCGCGGGATTCCTTAAAAGAACGCTCGCGTGCCTCGCCTACGGAAAGCTCGACGGCATGCGCAAAAACCTCCCGCTTTTCGTCAAGCTCAAACTCGGTCTTGCAAACGCCCGCGACGGCGAAACCGCGCTCGCGTACCTCGAACGCATGAAAATCGGCGCGGAGGGAATCGCCAACTTCTGGGAGCCGTTCTGCGTGTCCGCGCTCAACACGCCGCTCGCCGAAACCGACGCAACGCTCATGCTCGACACCGCGAAAAAATCGGTGCTCGGCGGCGGAATCAACGGCGTGCTCTACCTGCCGCAAAAGCCGATTGCCGACGCGCTCGCGCCCGCCGCGCTCTACATTAAAGGCGTCGGCGGAAACGTCTTCACAAACGAAACCGTCGAAAAACTGCACTCCGACGGAAAGAGAATCGCGGGAATCTCGACAAACAAGTGCGACTTCGCCGCGTGCGACGTTTTCGTGCCCGCGCTCGGCTTTAAAACGCTCGCAAAACTTCTGCCCGAAAACTCCGCCGTAAAACGGCGGCTCTCGGACATCGCCGAAACCGACATCACAAACATATACTTCGAAACAAACCGCGAACTTCTCGACGGCGAATACGCGTGCCTCATAGGCTCGCCCCTCCACTGGATTTTCAGAAAGCCATCGAACGGCGGACACGTCTACGGAATAACAATCAGCGCAAGCTCGGTCATGCCGACAAAAGCGGCGGCGGAAACACTGCTGAAAACGGAACTGAAAAAGTTTTTCGGGGAGGTCGAAATCTCCGCCGTCCTGCCGTCTACGTTCGTGGGAGCTACGATTTCCGCCGACACGAAAAGCGAGCGCGCCCGCCCGAAGGCATCGGATTTCTCCGACTTCGAAAACATGCGCGTCTGCGGCGACTGGGTTCAGTCGGGACTTCCGTGCACAATGGAATCGGCGGCGAAAAGCTCGCAAGACTTCGAGATATAGCCATGGAGAAATTTCTGATTGTATCGCCCACGGTTTTCGAGGCGGCGCCCGTGTTCGCGGCTCTCGGATACAAGGGAAAGCCGAAATTGGGCGCGGCGGCGACACGCGGAAACGTCTCCGCGCTCGCGTCGGGAGTCGGCTGCGCGGCGGCGGCCGAACGCGTGCGGGGAAAAATCGACGAACTCCGCCCGACACACGTAATACTCGCAGGCTTCTGCGGAGCGTGCCGCACGGATATGAAAAACGGCGACTTCATTTTCAAAACCGACGACGACACATTAAAAACGCTCGCCCGCAAATTCGGGGGCAGAGAGGCGGAAATCGTGACAGTCGGGAGAATCGCCGACACAAAACGCAAATTGGAACTCGGCGACAGCGGCTTCGCGGGAGTCGATATGGAGGGCACACTTTTCGAAAATGCGGCAAAGGAACGCGGCATAAAATTCTCGCACCTCCGCTGGGTGAGCGACTCGCTCGAATCGGACATACCGCCGTCATTTTTCCAGTCCACAATGAACATGGAAACGGGCGGACTCGAAATTTCGATATTGCGGACGGCGGCGGCATTGGCGAAGTCGCCAAAACTGCTGATAAAGCTCGTAAAATTCGGGCGGGAAATCGCGCCCGCAAAAAGACGCTACGAAAGCGACATCAAATCGTTGGTCGGCGCGTTGAGGGCGAGTTGAAATCGCGGCGATAAAAAAGCATAAAAAAAATAAAATTTTGCATTGACAAACCGTCGAAAAGAAAGAAACTACAAGGCATATATTTCAGTGATTGATGTTCAGTAGCTCAGCGGTAGAGCAGGTGACTGTTAATCACTTGGTCGTAGGTTCGATCCCTACCTGAACAGCCACTGAAAAGAGTCGCATTTCTTTTTTTAGAAGTGCGACTCTTTTTTTGCATATATTCGTTGCATTCCTCCCGCAACGCAGTTTACATTTTTAATCTCCGCCGCGGTAAAGGCGTGTATCTTATGAGACCTGTTTGCAACATACTTCTGTTTAGCTTGATATTTGCGTTGTCAGGGTGCGCATACAGTCGGCTGGCGGTTTACGATTTCACAACAAGAGAACCTGTCGCAAACGCGTTCGTGTACGTTTACGAGCACAAAATGTTTTATCCGTTCAACGGCGCAAGTATCTACCTCACAGATGAACGGGGAAACGTTGACATTTCGGAATCTTTAAAGGACGGGCAGGTTTCCGTTTTTGTCGGGAAAGACGGCTATGATTTAAATTTGTTTACGCGAAATTTCGAACGGCAAGAAACCCCACAATTATTCATTAAAAAAACCGCAACGCCGAAGATTAAAGAGCTACACGTTCGGAAGTCCCCCACCGCAAACGGAGGAAAAAACGATTTGCTCGACAATTTCTACGAATACTGCGCAAAACAAAAAATGGAACTCAAATGTAAATATTAGCACGCACCTCAATGTCCGAAAACAAAACATAGAGAGACAAAAATCGGCTTTTAATTGACATTCGGGGCGGCGGCGCGAATATGGGCGCATGTCATTCGAACGCGAGTTGCTAAAAAGAATTCCGCGCTACGAGGCCGACGGGCTGATTGACCGCGCGGCGGCGGAGAAACTGTCGGCGCATTTGCGGGCGTCGCTCGAAGGCAAAAAGCCCGTTTTCTTCAACGCCGTCTATTTCGCGGGCGCGATTCTTTTGATTGTTTCGTCCTGCCTGTTTGTCCAAAACATTTGGGACGAGCTGTCGGCCGGAATGCGGCTGTTGCTTGCGTTTGTTCCGCTTGTGATATCGGCGACATTCGGGGTTTGCGCGCTGTTGCTGCGTCTGCACCCGCTTTTGCGCGAGGCCGCCGCCGTCGCCAACATTCTCGCGGCTGGCGCGATGCTTTGCCTGATTGCAGCCATTCTGAATTTGGAGGGAAATTTCCGCGATTTCTCCGTTGCGATGATTTCCTTTGCGCTTCCGCTTGTTTTCATTTTCAACTCGCGGGCGGCGGCGGGAATCGCCGCCATTTGGTGCGCGGTGCTCGCAAATCCCTACTCGCGCGATGCGGGCGTTTTCGACGCCCTATTCACCTGCGCGTGCTTTGCCGCCGTCGGAATCCATGCGTTTCGGAATCGCGCCGAGCCGAACGCGCTCAACGCCGTGTTGCGCCTGATTATATGCATATGCGCCCCCATTTTGGCGGGCGATGCGCTCGAAATTCTTGTTGTCGGAATGTGTCCGCCGGTCGCCTCGGAGGCACTGTCTGACATCGACCACTTCTACGCCGCCGTCCCGGTTGGAATCGGCGCGGCCATGCTTGCAGTCGGGGCGAAGTCGGGCGATTTCCGCTTCTTGAAAGTTCCGCATCTTTTCGTCGGGCTTTTGATAATGTGCGGGGCGATGTGCGTTTTGAATGCGCCGAACTCTTACGTCGGCGAGCACGCGATACTTTTGTATTCTCTTCCGCCGCTTGCCGACCTGTTCGGGCTTTCGGCGGCGGCTGGGTGCATTCTGGTCGGGGCGCTTGCGCTTGCAGTGCTCGCTTGGGGAGTTGCGACGTTCCGCGCGTTGGCGTCCGAAGAGAGGCTGACGGGCGCGGCGCTTGCGGGCTTCATCTTCCCGCTGTACGCTGCGGCGGGGCTTTTTTGCGGGAACAGATACATACCGTTCATGATTCTTTCAAACGCCGTGTTTTTCGCCGCCGCCGCGTCGCTCGCCTTTGCGGGAGTGCGGCGGGGGAGTTTTCTGTTGCTTAACGCGGGCGTGGCAATGATTGTCTGGCAGGGGATTCTCCGCGTGTCGGCAAGCGACGGCGGCATTCTGTTCCGCTCGGCGTTTTTCGGGCTTTGCGGGATTCTGTTGATAGGCGCGAACTACTTTTTGAAGAGGAGGCTCGACCGTGAAAACTAAACTTTTGGCGGCGGCATTCGCGGTGCTCGTGTGCGCCGAAGCGGTTGTGGGGCTTCGCACAATCGGCAAGGCTTCCGACATCGTGGAGACGGGGACGGAGCTTCGCCTCCCAATCAAACAGGTGAAAAAATCGGACTTCGAAAAGTTCGACCCGACGGAATTTTCGCCGAGAATCGAGCAGATTTCACTGCCGTACAAAACGGAAATTCCGATTGTCGAAATGCGCCTGCAACGCGGGCGCAAAGACAAGGACTTCCCGTTTAACATCGATTTTTTCGGCAAGCCCAAAGTGCGTGTCGCCGTTGCGTTCGAGCGCGGTTCTGACGGAATTGCCCGCGCGGTTTCGTATTCGGAAAAACCCGCAGGCGGCGCGTACCTCGACCTGACGCTTGAAAGCTGCAATTTTGTCCGCTACGAAAACAGCAAAAAGATTCCGCTGGAGCAGCCCGAATTGGAGTTCAAGCAACCGTTTTCGCGCATGGAATTTTCAAAAAAGCAGGCGGCGCGGATTGCAAAATACATCGGGGAGAAATACGGCGAATCGACGGACAAAAAATCCCGCAGAGACTACGCGGTATTGCGCGTAAAAAACGGACGCGCGATTACGGTAGACATCGAAGTAGACGGGGTATCGCTCAAAAAAATCGCGGCGGGAGAATCCGCCAAGTAGCCGTAAAAAATCCCCCTTTTCGAAGGCTTAAACACCCGCAGCAACTTGGCATTTTCGGCGTTCGGACGTCCCGATTTCGGTCGGCAAACGCCCCGCGCGGCGGAATCAACGCGCCAACCGCGCCTGCTTTGTCGTCGCGGCGGCGGAGGCGGACTCCGCGTTTCGGAATCGCGCCGAGCCCGCACGCCGCCCCAAGCCGCGCTATTGCGGCCGCCATTCGAGGGTGAGTTTTTCGAGCAGTTTTGCGACCGCCGCGACGTTCTTTTCGCGGTCGAAGTCTTTCACCATTTTCTTGTAGTCGTCGACGACAACCCCGTAGCCGAGGCATTTGTAGAATTTGTCGAACTCGCGCTGCAATTCGGCGTGGTCTATTTTATAATTCAGAATGTCGCCAATCTTGAAATCGGGCGAGTACACAAACGCTCCGGGAAAGCGTTTATACCACGCCTGCCCGAACGTAAGCACGTTTCTGCCGCCCGTGAGAGCCTCCCAGCCCGCCGTGCCCGTGATTGTCGCGACGAATTTCGAGTTTGCGATAAGCTCGTAGGTGGACGTTTCGTTCGGAACGAGCTTTGCGTTTTTTAGCATTTTCAGACGCTGGAAGAAACAGCGTCCGCGCCTGAATTCGTCCTGATAGGGGTTCTCCTTGACGTACACAAACCAGCCTTCGGGCAGAAGCTCCGACACGCGCTCGATTGCCAGCATTTGGTCGCGGTAGACGCCGCCGAGCGAATCGGTCGTCATTTCGGGTTGGAGGTGGAGCGGGAAGTAGACGAAGTTCGCCTTCAAGTCTATGTCTTTCGAGACCGCCCGCGCCATGCGCCTGTGGTACATGAACGTGTACGGCAGTTTTATGAGGTTCACAACCGACATGTACAGGTGCCTTATCACGCGGATATTCTTGAAAATCCCCACGCGCAGGTAGTTTTTGCGCATGTAGAAAAGGTCCTTTTTGAACTTCTTTTCGATGGTGAAAGTGTCGTCGCCCATTTTCATCATGTGGGCGGGATCGCCGAGTTTCTCGACGGAATCGCAGTACATGACGCGGTTGGGGAAAAGCGTCTGGTGGAAGAGCACGTTTTTTACGCCCATCGCCTTTGCGATTGCGTAGAAGACGATGTCGGGGCCGATGTGCGGAATGTTGTCGAAGAAAATTGCGTCGGGCTTTTCGTCCTTGACGAGGTTGTAGAAATACTGGAAGTAGATGTTGAAATAGTCTACGTAGTCGTAGAATTTTTCGGGGCGCAGGTAAATCTGCTTGGGGCGGTTGCGACTTGCGAAATACTGCGGAAGGTATTTGTACGCCTCCTCGTAGACGCGCTTGTCGTAGGGCTTGTAGGAGTCGAGTGGAATCCTGCAATTATTCAGCGCTGAGCGGCTGCAAAAGCAATGCGAAACCTTGACGTTGCCGAGCTTTTCGACGGCTTCGGCAATTTCGTTGCTGAACCCCCAGAGAATTATGTTTTTCATTTTGTCCTGTTTTTTAAAATTGTTTCGGCGAGGGCGAAGTCGATTTCCGTGTCTATGTCGACCGACTCCTCCGCGGGCATTATGTACGCGTATGAATCGAGCGAGAACAAATCGAGCTTCGGCTCCACGAATTTTGTCCAGACTATATACATCGCGCCGTTGATTGTATAGTATTTTTCTATTTTCTGGCGCGGTTTGTTTGCGTACTCCGAATTTACGAAGCCGCGCGTGGAGAGGTTTTCGGGGAGCGTGTTAATCCATTTGAGCGAGTGCGGGAACGCGGAAAGCCCCACGACCGCCTCTGCGCGTTTTTCGAAAAACAGCCCGAACGCTTCGCGGATATTCTCCGCCGTGCGTAGGGGCGAAGTGGGTTGCAGAAGCGCGACGATGTCGTAGCGCGTTTCGAGCTTCGAGAGCGTCTCAGCCACGACGCTCCACGACGACGCGCCGTCGGTTGACGTTTCAGCCGAGCGCAGAAACGGAACTTCCGCGCCGTATTCGCGCCCGATTTCCGCGTACTTTGGGCTGTCGGTCGAAAGCAGCACGGCGTCGAACGCGCCGCTTTCGCGGGCGGCTCGCACCGTGTGGGCGAGGAGCGGCACGCCGCAGAGCGGCTTGATGTTTTTGTCTTTCAAGCCCTTCGAGCCGCTTCTTGCGGGAATGATTGCCGCTATTTTTTTCCCGTTTAGCATGTCAGAATTTTATATAGTTTATGTCGTTTTTCGCCTTGGAATAATTCTGCGCCGTGCCGATGTCGAGCCAGTAGCCGACAATCGGGAAGTACGAGACCTTGCCGCCGTTCTCGACGAGCTTTTCAATCATGTCGGTCGCGTTGTAGGGCGAATCGGGCGGAATGGAGTCTACGAGTTTTCTGCCGAACAGGTATATCCCCGCGTTCGAATAGTAGTTGTATGTGGGCTTTTCGGTAAAGCCGCGAATCATGTTCCCCGACGTTTCCAGAACGGCGTAGGGAATGTCCACTTTCATCGTGAACGCCGCAACGCTCATGTCGGCAAAGCTCTCCTTGTATTTTGCAAAGAAGTCCTCGAAGTCTATGTTCGTCAGAATGTCGGCGTTAATCACCAGAATGTCGTCGTTGCGGAACTCCTTTGCGAGCCTTACCGAGCCGATTGTGCCAAGCGGCGCGTCCTCCTCGATGAAGTCGATGTTCAAATCGGCGTACCTGTCGGTAAGGTAGTCTATAATCTGCCCCTTCAAGTGGTTTACGGAAATGTGGAAATTCTCCACGCCGTACGACGCCAGCCGCTCTATGTTGTGGGCGATAATCGGCTTGTCGCGCAGGGGAAGCATGGGCTTGGGAATGTCGTTCGTGTAGGGTTGCAGGCGGATTCCCCTGCCGCCCGCCATGATTACCGCGTCAACCGGCAGGCACGTGCGCTTGGCGTTGAGGTTGAGAATGCCCAGCAGTTTGCCGTCGGGCGAAACGTGCGGAATGAGGCGCAGGTTGAGAGCCTTGAACTCGCCGATTTTCTTGTAGTCGCGCTTGTCCAAAAGGTAGTGGAATTTTTTGTTCATCACGCCGTCTATGCGCGAGTCGAGCGTAGCCCCCGCCACGAGGTTGCGGCGAATGTCGCCGTCGGTCACGCTGCCGAGAACCCTGCCGTCGGGCGAGACCACAAACAGCACGAGCGGCATTCCGCCCGCGATTTTGTTCATCTTGCCGAGCGTCTCCAAAATTGTGGCGTTCGAGCCTACGAGGTGTGAGTCGAGTTCGTTCATAAGTCGAAAAATATTTTCTTTCCGCCGAGCTTCGGCGTTTCCGAAAGCAGTTTGTCGGCGATGAGTTTTGCCGTGGGTTTGCCGCCGTAGGGACTTTTGACTTTCGCAAGAACCGCGGCGAAGTCCGCGCTTAGAGCGGTGTCGAGAGCGCGGGAAATCGACGCGGCGTCGGGCTTGCAGTCTATGATTGAGGGCGTGCGCACGCGCCCGTCCTGCCTGCTGCCGACGTTCACCGTGGCGCGTTTGAAAGACGGCGCTTCTATTATCCCGCTCGACGAATTGCCCACAACCGCCGCGCAATATTTCATCATGCTTAGATAGTTCCGCGCGCCGAGGCTTCCGACGACTTTGATTTTGTCGGGATACTTTTTTGCGTAGCGCGAAAGCAGCGCATTGAGCCTGCGCGAACCTGTATCGGCGTTCGGATACGTGAAAAGCGACGTGTAGCCACCGCGCCCGACAAGCGCGTCGAGCAACGCGCGCATCTGCGCCTCCTGCGAATCGGTTTCCGTGGTTATGGGGTGGAATGTCGCAAGAAACGTTTTCGACGCTTCGGCGACCCCCGCAACGCGCTCTATTTCGCGCTTCGAAAGCAGCGGAATTTTGCGGATATTCTCAACGCCCAAAGCTCCGACGTCGAATACGGTTTTCGGATTCTCGCCGAGCTGTATGATTCTTTTGCGGTACTGGGCGCAGGCAGCGAAATGCAGCGACGCCATTTTCGTAATCGCGTGCCTGAACGCGTCGTCGAACGCCCCGTATGTAAGCTCGCCGCCGTGAATGTGCGCAATCGGCACTCCGAGCGCGCAGCACGCGGCGGCAATCGAAAGAGACTCGTACCTGTCGCCCAAAATCACCGCGATGTCGGGCTTTATTTTCGAAACCGCCCGCCCGACTTTCGAAAGCGCGTTCGCCATGGTGTCGAGCACTCCGAATTTTGTGTCGCCCGCGCAAATGCGCACGCGGGCGGCGATTTCAACGCCGTCGCCCTCGATTTCGCGCACGGTGTACCCGTAGCTTTTTTCGAGGTGAGAACCTGTCGCGAGCACCGAAAGTTCGACGTTTTTTCTTGCGCGAAGCTCGAAAATCAGCCCCCTTAAAAGTCCGTATTCGGAGCGGGCAGCGGTAATGACGCAGATTTTCATAGGACAATCCGTTCGTTTTTTTCGAAGTCGCGCGACGCGGGTTTCCCGACGACCGAATCCCACTTCATGGGCGAAATTCCCGTGGCGGGGCGTTTCGTCGCAAGGTTCGCGTCGCTAAAAAGCTCGCCCTTTTTGATGCGACTTTTTGCGACGATAGACTTCCGCGCAACCGCCGCGTTCTTCGCCTCCACAGCCGACGGACGCTTCGCGCCGTCGCCCAGCGCCGCCGAAACGTTGCGGATTGACGACACCATCTGTTTCAGCTCGTCGGGTTCGAGGCTCGCCTTGTGGTCCGGCCCGTCCATTTCGCGCGAGAGCGTAAAATGCTTTTCGATAATCTCCGCCCCAAGCGCGACCGCCGCAACCGACACCTCTATTCCGCGCGTGTGGTCGGAATACCCAACGGGCAGGCGGAAGCGGCGCTTCATGGCAAGCATTGCGTTCAGATTCACGGCGTCGAAGGGGCACGGATATTCGGTCGTGCAGTGCAGGAGCGATACTTTGCAGTCGCGCAGAACTTTCAGCGCAGCCGAAATCTCCGAAAGAGTCGCCATTCCCGTCGAGAGAATTACCGCGCGCCCGAACGAATTTATCTTGCGCAAATACGGCAGGTTCGTGATTTCGCCCGACGGTATCTTGAAAATCGGCATGCCAAGCTTGCTGAGAAAATCCGCGCTGTCGCAGTCGAACGGCGACGACAGGAAAAGTATCCCGCGCTTTCGGCAGTAGGCTTTAAGCATGCGCGTGTCGGACTTCGAAAGTTCGAGCTTTTTGAGCATTTCGTACTGGCTCTCCGCGCGGTTTTTCGCGTTCCGCTTTTGGTAGTCAGCCTTGGGGGCGTCGGGCTCGACCAAGTCGGCGGCCTTGAAAGTCTGGAATTTCACGGCGTCGCAGCCGGCGTCCGCCGCGGCGTCGATAAGCCGCTTGGCAAGCTCCGCGCTTCCGTTGTGGTTTACGCCGGCCTCGGCTATGACAAACACCGCGCTCATTTTACGACGCTCCCCGCCTTGACGAACGTTTCGGGCGGCACAACCGCGCCGTTGGCGACGGTCGCGTTGCTGCCGACAAACGTCCCGCCGCCGATTTTCGCCGCGCCGTTTACGACCGCCGCGGTCGAGATGTGGCAGGTGTCGCCGACCTCCGCGTCGTGCTCGACAAGAGCCTTCGTGTTTATTATGCAGTTTGCGCCCACCCTCGCGCCAGCGTTCACAAACGCGTAGTGCATGACGATTGTGCCCGCGCCGATTTCGGCATAGCGCGAAACCCGCGCCAAGGGCGAAACCACCGTCGCGGGCTTCAAGCCAAGCTCCACTATGCGGGCGAAGAGTCTCGACCGCGCTTCGTGCGAGCGCACATGCCCCACGGTAATCAGAAACTCTACGTCTTTCCCGCAAAATTCGGGCAGCATTTCGTCGTGCCCGATTACGAGATAGCCCAAAACCGAAGACCCGTCCTTTTCGGGCGCGTCGATTAACCCGAGAATGCGGTACTTGCCCTCCGCCTCGATTACATCGACGCAAGACTTCGCGTGCCCGCCGCAGCCCAAAAGAATCAGGTCTTTCATTCGTCAAATGTTGTAGATGTCCGCCTTGTATTTCGCGAGCTTTTCGGGCTTCGAGAACCACTCTACGGTTTCGGCAAGCCCCTTGCGAATGTCGTATTTCGGAGAAAAACCCGTGAGCGATTTTATCTTCGTGTTGTCGCCCCAAAGCCTGTTGACCTCCGAATTTTTCGGGCGAATGCGCTTCGGGTCGCGGACGATTTCGGCGTTTGCGCCCATGATTTCGTTGATAATCGCAAAAGTGTCGGCGATGGAAATTTCGCAGTTGGTCGCGATGTTGACGACCTCGCCTATCGTGGAGTCTGCCTCGGCAATCGCGACGAAGCCCGCGCAGGTGTCCTTGACAAAGTTGAAGTCGCGCGTGGGAGTGGTGTCGCCAAGCTCGATTTGCTTGCGCCCCGAAGCGAGCTGCGTGATAATCGACGGGATAACCGCGCGCGCAGACTGCCTCGGCCCGTATGCGTTGAACGGACGCGCCGTCGCAAGCGGCAACCCGAACGCCCTGTGGAAACTTTCGGCAATGCAGTCCGCGCCGATTTTCGTTGCGGAGTACGGCGACTGCGGCTGAATCGGGTGCTTTTCGTCAATCGGGACATACTTCGCCGTGCCGTAAACTTCGCTCGTGGAAGTGTGGACAACCTTGGAAACGCCGTTTTCGAGAGCCGCCTGACAGACATTGAGAGTGCCCTTAACGTTGGTATCGACATAGCTGTCGGGAGCGACGTAGGAATAGGGAATGGCGATGAGGGCGGCGAGGTGGAAAATCACATCGGCCTTTTCGGAAAATTTTTTGACGCAGTGGGCGTCGCGAATGTCGCCGCAAACGACCTCCACGTCTTTTTTGCAGTCAATGTCTTCGAGCCAGCCCCAGTTGTTGAAGGAGTTGTACTGCGAGAGCGCGCGGACATTTGCGCCGCGCTTTACGAGAAGCTCCACGAGGTGCGAGCCGATAAAGCCGTCCGCGCCCGTTACGAATACGTTTTTGGATTTTAAATTCATTTCCCGACGATGTAAATAAGTTCGACCACCCCGCGGACATTCGGACGAACGCGCGCGAGTATCATATACATCTCACATTACGCCGAATTGTCGAGCATTTTTTGGCGTCCCGCCCCGCCCCGAAAACGGGGAAAAATCCCGCGCAAGCCGCCAAACAATGCGAGTTAGGCGGCGGAAATTTCCGCCGCGCCCAACGCCCTACGCGCCGCCCAGCGCAATTCGGCAAATTGCGTTTTTCAAAAACAATATCCGCCGCTTCACAAAAACGATTGCCATTTGCAATTTTGTGGGGCGCATTCTGGCAACAATTTTTTCGACGGCTGGGAATCCCTCCGCTTCATACAAACTCCAAAATTCGCCGCGCAACTTCGGAATTTTCGCCGAAACTTTCAGCGCGGGATTCCCCCGCAACGCCTTTTCGTAGGAGGTCTCGATTTTCTCGACGTCAAGCTCTCCGAAATACTTTTCGCCCTTTTCCGAATTTACAATAACCAAGCTAACGCCCTTGTCGTCGTCGAATTTTGGATAATAATTCCCCACGCCCCAAAAGTCGCCGAGAATGATGTCCGCGCCGCTCTTGCCCTCGCGGGCGGGGCACGCATGGCACGACGGCCGCAGATACAGGTCTTTCAAAAAGCCCTGCATGTAGGGGTTGTCGCGCATGGGCTGCCGAAGCTCCGTTCCGTCCGCCGATTCAATGCTCACGGAATATTTCTTCCAGCCGGTCGATTTGTCCTTGAAACATATGCGCTTTACGGAGCGGACGGCGGAGATGTAGTCGCCAAAAACTTTCGGCGACGGCGCGCCGTGACAAACGACTTCTACCGCAAGCAAGTTTTCGTAGTCTTTGCCAAGAAATTTCTTCAAACCCGATATTTGGCAGGGAGTGCCCGAAAACAGCACAAAGCGCCCAGTTTTCAAGAAATCGGCGGCAAGCCTGAAAGAATTGCCGATGCGGCTTTGCACATACTTGCTTCCCGAAAACGCCGACAACTGCGCTTCGGTTTCGGCATGGGAATGGCGGACATTCAAATTTTCGTCGAACGCCGCCCCGAAAACGGCGCCGCCCCGCGCGATTGCGTTTTTTGCAAGCAGCGGGAAAATTCCGCCCGAAGAGCTTGCCATGCGCTCGGACAAAAGCTTCGACTTCGCCGCAAAAACGGAGCGCGGCAAAACGGGGTTCGCCTGATTTATCACGGGACAAACGCGCTCGCACAAACCGCAATTCACGCAGAGTTCGAGATTTACCTTTGGGTACAGAAAGCCCTCGCCGTCGGCGGAAAAATCGATGCAACGCCTCGGGCAGACCTGCCCGCAAGCCTCGCAACCGCAACACTCCGACTTTGTTTTAGGGTTTACCATCTAATATTTTGGTTCGGATAAAACGCGTTCCGACTGCGCAAATCCGAAGAGTCCTCCAAATCGATTTTGCCGGCCAGATACCCCATAAACCCGAAGAACAACATACTGTAATACAGAATGAAATACACTATGCTTATGTTTGTCAATACGATGTACGCGCCGAACATGCCGCACAGCGCGGGAGCGTAAAACGATTTTTTCGAAATGAGCGAGACTGATTTTTTCAACAGCAAGACGAACATGGCAATTATGCTGCCGAAGCCCACAATTCCGTAATTGTACAAGGCTTCAAGATAGTCGTTGTGCGCGCCCACAACCGCGCCGCGCATGAGGTTTATAACTCCGTAATAGCCGCTGCCGAATATCTGCCACAAAATGGAATTTTCGAAATACGCGTCAATAATCGCGCTCCAAATGTAGGCGCGCCCAGACCCGCCGTCCGCGGAAATCCTTGAAAATCTGGTGTACAGCGACGAATCCAAACCGCCCGATATGTTGTACAGCGTATAGCCTATTGCCGCGAGGACAAACGGCATTGCGATAAAGAACAAAAGCCTGAACTTTTTTTCTATGAAGAAATTTTTTACCGCATAGAAAATCAGAACCGTCGCGCCGAAAGCCAGCATAACGCCGCGCTTGTTTGTGTATACCGCAACAATCCCGACAGCCAAAAATATCAACAATTGGAGGAGTCGCGACCTAAACAACATGCACCACATCATCGGAAAAAATATGAAATACACGTTCACATAGCCGCTTGCCGTAAGGCTCAAATACTTGTATATAGACCCGAACAGCACTATCGCCGAAAGCAGTATTATATTCTGCCCCAACAAAATCGTTTTTTCGCCGATTATCCCGCTCTTCGCCAAGGAGTAGTAGGCGAAAAACGCCCCGAACGGATACATCGGCGCAACCAACGCGCGGACGGCTCTCATTCCTCCCTCGGGAAACGCGAATATAGATGCAACCAAAACGTAGCCGTAAAATACCGCCATGACCTTTGCGATTCCGCCCATATTGACCGTAATACTGTTGTAGTTCAGCAATATGACAGCCCAACACACGGCGATAAACGCGGCGTTCATTACGATTGCCCCGCCCGTTTCCAATCCTGTCTCGATGCCGCCGTAGGCGATGCCGCCCATATAAATAACAGCGTAGATAATTACGATTTGGGTTGCCAACAATAAAAGATACAGAAAGAGGTTTGCCGTTTTCATGATATATACGTCAATATTTTGCGCCGTTTATGCGGCCGTCAATGCAGGTTTTCCATTCGAGGAAAAATTTATGCGGTGAAAATCTCTTGGCGGATTCGTACGCGCTTTCGGACATGCGCTTGCGCAGCTCCGAATCGCACATCAATATGGAAATTTTTTGCGATATTTCGTCCACGGAATAACATTTGGCGAGGAATCCGTTTTCGCCGTTCGAAATTATTTCCCTCGGACCCGAATCGCAATCGAAAGAAACGCACGGCAGTTTGCGCGACTGCGCCTCCGTCAGCGCAAGCCCGAAACCCTCGTAGCGCGAAGTCATTACATAGAGCGCGTAGCCGCCGATAATGTCTTTCAAATTTGAAGAATAGCCCATGAGGTTGAGCTTGCCGACAAGCGAATATTCCCGAATTTTCTCCGCCATATGGGCGTATTCTGGACCGTCGCCGTAAAGGTCCCAAGACCAGTCGGGGTGTTTGGGCAGCACTGTTTTTGCGATATCCAAAAGATAGTCGCAGCCTTTCTCCATCGAAAGGCGCATACAGGTTATTATTTTTTTTGAATTAGCGTTGTATTCGCCGTCGGACAAAGCCCATGTTATGGGGTTGTAAATCCGCCGAACGCTGGCACTTCCGCCGATTTCCGAAAGATACGAGCTTTTGGATTTCTCGGAAATGCTCACTATGCTCGAATTTTTCAAGCGGCAAGCCAACCTGCGCCCGAACCACGTCAGCCCGAAACGTTTGCCGTAATTAAAGCTCGAATGATCCCAATAAATTACGGGCACGGAAGAAGGAACGACAAAAACCATTGCGGGCGAATACGCGGGTTCGGACACAACTATCAAATCCTGCCTCGACATGCTCCTGAAAAATCTGCGGAACGCGAGAGCAACCCGCGGCAGGTTTTTTCTTACATCGAACGACTTATCGTCGAAGAGATATTTTACCGCAACTGTTTTATCCAGCTTCAAATACAATGGATTGTCGCCCCTGAAAACCGACAGCAAAGTTAAATCGTATTCTCCCGAAGACGCCAACATATTCAGCAAGAGTTCGTTTACGGTTTGAATGCCGCCGAATTCATTTGCGTACGATACCACAAAAGTCAGCTTCTTCCTATAACCTTTCTGCCCTGCCGAATCCATTTTGCGCCTAAATCTATATTGAGCGGGCTGCAAGTGTCAATATTATCCGTCCGCCCGCGCGCGGGCGGGAAGGATTTTGCCGAACATGCGCTCGTATTCGTCGCCGAGCTGCCATGTAGATTTGTCCAATTTCGAAATGTTAGCAACCCAGCGTTCCAAGTCGGAGTGGCTTATCGACGAGAGAACGCCGACGGACTCCTCGGGATTGTAAATATCGACGACAACGCCGATATCGTTGTCCCTTACAAATTTCTCGCAAGAAGTGCCCTTTTGGACTACAAGCGGGGTTTTCATCATGAGGGCGTCGTAAAACCTGTTGGTCATCTGCCACTGGTAGTTGGTGTCGGGCGCGAAGTTGTGTATAATGTAGGACATGTTCACATGCGCGTACATTTCGGGGAAGTCGTCGGGATTTTTGTACGCCCCGCCGTTTTCGACTTCGGGCGGAAAATTTTCGGCAACCGACGGCAGAAGTTTTCCCCGAAAGTAGGTTCTGACGCCCGAACGCGCGGCAGCGCACATGAAATCGTAGGCGTCTTTATACGGCAGAATTCCGAAATAGCCTATCGTCGGGCGGGAGAAATCGCGCGAATCGGGATTGTATCCCGCAAGCGATTTTTCGGCGAAATCGGGGGCTATTTTGTTTTCGACATATTGAAAGTTTTTAATTTCCAGCCCGCACATGCGTCCGAAATATTCGGTTCTAAACAGCGGACTTGTAAACGCTACAATATCGGCATGCCGCGCGATAAAGCATTCGACGGCGCGCGCCAGCGCCCCCACTGCGGTTTTCCGCGTGCACATGGGGTGGACATCGCTGTAAAAGTATATAAACTTTTTGTTTTTCGCGCCGAAAAACTTCGAAGCCGACAGCGCAAGCAGCGACGTGTCAAGCGACCACGCCGCCACGACATCGCACGGCTTGACCGCCTTTCTTATTTTAAAAAAGAGCGACAGCAGCTTGAATGCCCGCGAAAAAAAACCGCCAGACGGAAAGCCCGCAAGCCTGCGGTAGGAGGGATTGACAGACCCCTTTCCCCTGTCCACGCCCGCCACAAAAACTTCTCCAACGCGGGAGACTTTCGCCAGAGAATGGGCAAGCTTTACGGTCATGTGGTCGCCGAGGTTCGGAGACACCAATGCAACCCTGTATTTTTTTTCCATATCCATTTTGCGCGCAAAAACGGATTTCAATGTATTCATGCCCGAAGCGCATTTCAACACAAAACGGAAGCTAAAATCCGCCGCCCGCATTATCGCTTGACTTGCCGGCGCGCACGATAAAAACTGCAACCATCACCATACCCATGAACTCGAACCAAGTAAAAGCGGGAGCAATTCTGAACTATGCGATAATCTTTTTGCGCATAGCCGTCTATCTGCTCTACACGCCGTACATGCTGCGAATGCTCGGCAAAAGCGAATTCGGGCTGTACTCGCTTGCGTTGTCAATCATGGCATACCTCGAAATTCTCGACTTCGGGTTCTCCGACGCAATCGTGCGCTACACCGCAAAATATCGGGCGCAGGGCGACACCGAAAAGCAGTACAACCTTTTCGGCATGTTCTTTTCGATATACATCGTTTTAATGCTGATTGTGGTTGCGATTTGCGCGGCGATATACTTCAACCTGAATCTGTTTTTCTCGGAATCGCTGACGGGCGGGGAAATCGGCGAGCTGAAAATCATGATGCTCATCATAATGGTGAACCTCGCATTCGCGTTCCCGATGAGCATTTTCGGCGGAATCATAACAGCCTACGAAAATTTCGTGTTTTTGAAATCTGTTGTGATAGCGCGAACCATTTTGAACACGCTCGCGATTGTCGCAATGCTCCATTTGGGCTACAAGGCGGCTGCGATTCTGCTCATAACGACGATTTTCAACATTTCGGTTTTCACACTGAATTACTTCTACTGCAAGCGTAAGATTAAAATCAGGCTGAAATTCGGCAAATTCGACACCGACTTACTGCGCGAAATCTTCATATTTTCGTTTTGGATATTCCTGAATTTGATAATGGACAGAATCTACTGGAATTCCGGCCCGTTCATTTTGGGAATATACGCAAGCGCCGCGGCGATAGCGGTCTTTGCTCTGGCAATCCAATTCCAGAACATGTACATGCAATTTTCGACGGCGATTTCGTCGGTTTTCCTTCCGAAAATCACGGCGCTCGTCGCGGTGGAAAACGACGAAAGAAAAATCTCGGACATTTTTATAAAAACGGGGCGCATACAGTTTGCGGTGCTCGCGTTCATAATGTCGGGCTTCGTCTGCTTCGGGCGGAATTTTATTGAGCTGTGGGTGGGAAACAGCTTCGATTCGGTTTACTACACGGCGCTGATATTCTTCTCCGCGCTGACGGTGCCCCTCATACAAAACATAGGAATCACGATATTGCAGGCGCGCAACCAAATGAAATTCCGCTCGCTGCTGTACCTCTGCATAGCAACCGCCAGCGTGTTTTTGCAGGCAATACTTACAAAGTATTACGGGGAAATCGGCTGCGCGTGGGCGATAGCCTCGGCTCTCGTCGTCGGACAGGTGATAATCATGAACATATATTATTACAGGGTACAACATTTGGACATTCCCGCGTTTTGGAGGGAAATAGCAAAAATGTCGCTCTGCCCGATTTTTATTGTTTGCGGCACAATCTGTATTATGTCCAATTTCCGAATAGACTCGTGGACAGACTTGGGGGCGGCAATCGCGCTGTTCTCGTGCGTCTACATTCCCGCGTTCTATTTCACAAGCGCTAACGCCTACGAGAAATCGCTTTTCGCCAACACAATATGCAAAATACTAAAAAGGCGCAGATGAACGGGTTTTTCGAAAAAGCCGCCCAAGCGGTGTTTTTGATACTGATTTTCGAAACGGCATGGCTCGGGTCGGGAACGCGGGCGTATTTTTTCATGCCCATGTTCATTTGCGCATTTGCGTCGCTTGCGTTCGCCTATTTTGCCCTAAACAAAACGGCAAAGGCGGACCTTTTGAAATTCCCGATTCTTTTGACGGGAGCGGGATTCGCCGCGCTCGGAATAATCCAATATCTAAACGCAAAAGGAACGGTGGTGTACGCCGAAAATTTCTCGTACGTAGCGGACGAAAATTTCATTCAATACCTCCCGACTTCGATAAGAGACGCGTTTTCAAACGGAAATTCGATATTCGCCTCCGCAAAAATATTCGCCGCTGCAATGGCGGCGACAAGCGCGTACTTCCTTTTCCGAAACAAAAGATTCCGCAAAACCGCGATGGTTTTCCTCGCCGCAAATATCGCGCTTGCGGCGTTGTATGCAATCATGCAAAAACGCGCCGGAATAAAACCGATGTACGGCGTTTTCTATTCCGACTCCGACATTTACGGAACGTTTTTTCTCTCGAACGCGTGCGGAGCGTTTCTTTGCTTGGGAATGGCGTTGTGGCTTGCGCTTTCCGCCCGCTTCGCAAAAAACGGGAACACTGCGCTTTGCGTATTGTCGGCGATGCCCGCGGCGCTCTGCTTCGCGTCGGCAATATATTCCGAAAGCTACGGCGCGGCGGTTTGCGCGGGGCTGCTGGCGGCGTCGATACTTCCGATATGGATATTCAAACGATGGGGAAAAACTGCGGGGTTTGCGGCAACCGCCTCCGCCGCGCTTGCGCTTTCGGCATGCGCGTACGCGGCAATGCCGCATATCCCGATCGACCTGAAATGCAAGATGGAGGAGTCCGCGGCGTCGCGCTGGCAATTCTACAAAACGACGCTCGGCGGAATAGGGGAAAATCCCGTTTACGGAGTCGGCGGCGGCTCGTTCGGACGCACAATAGGAATGGCAACCATAAAGAGCCAGTCGGGCAAAAACGGAAGCTATAAATTGGTGGCGCACGCCCACAGCGACATTCTGAACTATCTTGCGGAATATGGACTGCTCGGCGTACTTCTGGTGATGCCGACCTTGTTTTTTTTCGCAAAACAAGCGCGGCGCAACTTCAAAAATTTCGATTCGGGCAGCTGGATTGCAATTTCGGGGCTTGCAATATCCGTTCTCCATTCGTCGATAGACCAACATCTTTCGATACCGTCCACAATGATTGCTTTCGCAATTATCGCGGTCTGGGGAATCGGATATACGGAGGGAAACGAATGCGCAGGCTTATAAACACCGTTTATCCGATTCTGATATTGGCGCTCTTCGGCGCGGTTGTCTGCGACTACGCCTGCGACCAATCCGCGCAAAACGCGAAAACGCTTGCAATCAAGGCGGCGTTTTCGGCGAAAATCCCCGACAACGCGGAACTCCGCGCCGCCGAAAAACTCGGCATTCCCAGCGAGCTGTCGGAGCTTGCCAGAACACTGAATAAAAACGCGGGCGAAAAAAACTTTTCGCTAATTTTCGGCGGAGACAAAAGCCGCGCAAACGCGTACAATTCGGGAATCCTCAAACGCGAAATCGCCGAGTCGGCAGTCGGCGAAGCCGAGTTTACGAAGCTTAGGAACAAGTCGCTTTCGATTATCCCGCCCGAAGACAGGGCGGAAATAGAGTCCGAGCTGCTAAAAAAATTCGGGAGCGTCATTTCGGAAAAGACCGCCTCGGGACTCGCGCAGTCGATGTACTACAACCTGAAATCGGCAAAAAAATTCGGCAGGGAAAAACCGCTTTCGAAATGCCTCGACGCGCTCATAGAGTTGGATATTGACGCGCAAATGCCCAAGTTGCTTTCGCTCGCCCCGAAGACGGAGCGCATAATGCTTTCAATTTCGGGCGGAATAGGCAAAAAGCGCGTAATGAAATCGTACTCCGACATGCCTAAAAACGCCGCGACAAAAGCCGCGTACGCGCGGTTTAAAACGCTTTTCGCCTACTTGAACATCGCAAGCTACTACCTTCACGCGCCAGAAAAATACGGCGAAAACAGGCTAAAATACGCGGGTCTGATTCACGGGATAGACCGAAAATTGGAGCAATACAACCGCCCCATGATGTACTACTGGGCGGCAAAGGCGGGGAACGACGCACTGGCGGAAGCGTACAAAGCGGAGTCGCTAAAAAGGCAAACGCTGTCCGACGTCGGCTTTAAATATGCCGACTATGTGGAATACGCGGCGAGGATTTTCGCAAAATGCGGAGACGACGATTCCGCCGTGTTTTTGATAAACACCCTAATCTCCGAACGCGAAAAATACGACACGCTCAGGCGGATATTGCCCGACGCGAAATCGCCGTGGCGCTTGTTTGAAAAATTCGAGTCGAGAAAAAAGCAAATCAGGCTTTCTCGATGGAATTTTTCAGAAAGCGCAATGACGCCTCCCTTTCCCTTTGCAAAACCGAATCAACCCGCCCCCAATCTATCGGCGTAGAAACGAGCTTTTCGATTTCGGCGGAATCGTCCGAATCTACAAAGCGCGATTCAAGCCCGAACTTTTCCAAAAGCGAGGCAATGCGCGTCAATCCGCGCCCGCGGTTTCCAAGCACGGCAAACGGCACATGGAACAATATCGAAAAAACCGTGCCGTGGAACGAGTCCGTAACGGCGAATTTTGCGTTTTTTATTCCGCCGAGCCAGTCATCCACGGGAGGCAAAACGCAGTCTTCGTCCGAATAGTTCGCGTCTGACACATTGCCAGCGGGAAGGATTTTGCGAACCTGCGCGCCAAGATGCGACGACACCGCATTTACAATGCCGTCCTTAAACGGGGTCTTGTCCAAAACGTATTCGAAGCAGTAGTCCGAATCGCGGGAGACAGATTCCGACTCCGCAATTTCGGCATAATCAGAACCGTCCAAGAGCATGGTGGGGTCGAGGACAACGGCCGCGTCCACGCCGAATTCGCGGCGGCAAATTTCGACGCCCGAAGACTCCCGCACGGAAACCGCCGAAAATTTCTTCAACAATGCGGAGTACTTCCGCCGCGCATACCGCGGCAATTTTATGTTATCGAAACCGAAAGACGCCGCATACGCCACGCGCTTTATTTTGGGGGCGATGTCCGCAAAAAAATACGCGTTATAGTTTGCCCACGAGATGCGCCCCGGACGCCAAACCTGATCGCTCCCGACGACGAAAACGTCGGCGGGCAACGCGGCAAGCTTCTTCGGTTCGCGGTGTATCCGAATCTTGGGAGTAGTTTTTATGAATTTTTCTATGAATTTTTCTGTATTGCGCTGGGCGGCCTCTATCCGCCGTTTCGGAACGCGGAAGTACAGGTTTTTACCGCGCATGAAGTTCGCCCGAAAAACGCCCGCCCAATACACGAGCCTCAGCGAAAGCGGCATGTCGTCCTGCTGGGCTCTGACCGTAATGGCGTTGTGCCCCATGTTTTCAATGACTCTGCGCAGGGCGTATGCCTGCATTATTCCGCCGTAGTTCGTTCCAATCGGGAGAGTCAGTATATAAACATTCATATTAAAACGGCGAGCTAAGCAAAAACGCCACGAAATGTCAAATATTCAATGGAAATATACGGTTGACAAAGGGGCGGCACAAAACGAAAATGCTAATGCAAGTATAATATTATAAACCACGCCGAGTTTTTCGGATTTATGTATTCCAAATATTTTAAACGCTGCTTCGACTTCACGGGCGCGCTCCTGCTCATCGCGCTCCTCAGCCCGCTCTATATTGCGGTGTATCTTTTGGTCAGGCTCAACATGGGCTCGCCCGCAATATTCACGCAGGACAGGCCGGGTAAAGACGGAAAGATATTCCGCCTCTACAAATTCCGCAGCATGACCTCCGAGACCGACGCCGACGGCAAGCTTCTACCCGACGTCCAGCGGATTACCAAATTCGGAAAATTCATCAGAAAGACAAGCCTCGACGAGATTCCGCAGTTTTTCAACATTCTCAAAGGCGACATGTCGTTCATAGGCCCGCGCCCGCTGCTCGTCCGCTATTTGCCGTACTATACGGAAAGGGAACGCCTGCGGCACTCGGTGCGGCCGGGGGTTACGGGGCTTGCGCAGGTAAACGGCAGGAACGCAATCAGCTGGAAAACCAAATTTGCCTACGATGTAAAATACGCTGAAAACATTTCTTTTATGGGCGATGTAAAAATCGCCGTTGAAACTGTAAAAAAAGTATTGAAACGCTCGGATGTTAAACTGGCGGCAAATGAGTTTTTTGACGTTGAAAGGCAAAGAGAATTATCCGCGCTGAAAAAAACTCTTAAATAGCGGCATAAGCCGGAATTTTCTTTGCGTTTTTGCGCGCATTCAAAACGTAAGCTCGATGTTTACCTCGTGTCTTTTTAATGTTGGGTTGTAAACGGGTTCTGAACATTTATAGCCTAAGTTTTTCCAAAACAACAATGTTTTTTCGTTGCCTTCCCGCCACGTTTTTGCGCGAATCCCCTTCATGTTCAGACTTCTAACATACCTCTTTGCGCAATCGTGCATTCGGTATCCCAGAAAAAACGTTCTATATTCGGGATCAACCCACATAAATGACGAAAAAGCATACTCATAGTTTGCAACATCCGCATACCCAATGTAAAGGGCATGCAAAAAATTTGGAATTGACGGCGTTGTTTCGGTTTCTGCCGAGCTGTCCGAAGCTCCAATCAGAAAGGCAGACGACAATATTTTGTCCGCGTATTTGTCGAAATCCAGCCTGGACGAAAGCGGCGGAAAAAAATCATTGTCCGCGCGCGTTAATACGGATATTAATTTCGGCTTCAATTCAACGGAGTTTTTAAGCAATCCGATATTGAACTTTCTCATTTTACTTAACCCCCACAAGTCTGTCGCATTTTGAAAAGATTTCGCCGACTCTGAAATTGTCGAAACATTCGCGCGGGGCGGTTGCGCCGCGCGCCCACGCCAAATAGGCCTTGGGAACGTTGCCTCCCGCGCAGTGGGTAAACGGGTACCCGCCGCCGAAGCGCGGATTCATCTCGAGCACTGCGGCGTTTTCGCCGTCGAAGAAAACGTCGCAGTCGAGGTTGCCGATGTGACCGAGAGCCGTTCCTATTTTGCGCCCCAGCTCGGAAAGTTGAGGAATGTCGCACGACTGCGCCATGTCGGTTTCGCCCGCGCGCATTCTGATTTTCTTCTTCACAAAAACCGCGGCGTTGTTGCCGTCAAAATCGTTTACAACATCAAGCCCATACTCGTCGCCCTTGAGCTTGGGCTGGATTATCACCGCCCTGTCCCAGTCGGAAAGGCTTGCGTTGCGCAAAATTGTAGACGAAAGCTTGTGTTTTATGAAGTCGAACACAGTGCGCAATTCGCGCGCGTCGTACGCCAGTTCGACGCCTATCGAGCCGCTTCCCCAGCGCGGCTTCACAACCGCGGGAAAATCGGCTTCGCCCGAGGCAGCCGCCGCCGAAAACTCGCCTACACCAGTGAAAACGCGCGCCGTTGCAACGCCCATTTTCGACAGAAAGTCCGCCGACGCAACTTTGTCGAAACAGGTATCGACAACCGCAGGCGAACTTACCGCGACAACCACCCCCGCCCTTTTGAATTCATGGGCAGCACGGGCCAAAACCGGAAGCTCGAGGTCGTTGAGCGGGCACAGCATATTTATGTCGTTTTGCCTGCAAATATCGAGCAGCGCGGGCACGTATTCGGGCGAATCGGCCGAAGGGACGACCGCCGTCTTGTCGCACGCCGAAAGAGCCGAGGCATACTTGTTGGCATCGGTACCCACAACAATTCCACTTCCGCTAAGTTCGCGCTTGAAAAAATCGACAAGATAATTTCGCCGCCCGACACAGGTAAACAACAGATTCATTACTATAATGCAAATATTTAACCCGCCAAACTTCAAGAAAAAAATGGAGAAGACAAAGCCGAATCGAACGCAACCGCGCCGCGCGGGGAGAAATACCTTGACTTTACGCGCGCGCTCCGGATTATAAAAACATGGCTTTTTCAAAATTCAAACGCGTTGCCGTCAAAGGCATTTCGGTTGTTCTTCCGCCGAGGGAAATTTGCATTTACGACGAAGCGCAATATTACGGCAACAACGTAAAAAAAATCGACCGCATGCGCAAAATGGTCGGTTTTTGGAAACGCAGGGTTGTCGACGAAAACACGACACCCGCCGATATGGCAATAGATGCCGCAAAAAAGCTTCTCGACGGGACGCATACCGACAAAAACACAATAGACGCGCTCGTATTCGTAACGCAGTCGCCCGACTACCCCACGCCCGCAAGCGCGTTTTCAATCCACAACGCGCTCGGCTTGCCCGACAGCTGCTCGGCGTTCGACATAAACCTCGGCTGCCCGGGTTGGGTTTACGGAATGCAGTTGGCGCACAGCATGATTGAGTCGGGCGCAAACAGGCGCGTGCTGCTGCTTGCGGGCGATTCGCCCTCAACAAAAGTGGAGATTTCCGACAGAATAAACGCCACGCTCTTCGGCGACGCCGCCGCGGCGACGCTTCTGGAATATTCCGATACGCCGCTTGAAACGCCCACATATTTCGACTTGGGCGCGGACGGCTCCGGCTACGACGCCATAATAACGCCCGCGGGCGGGGCGCGACTGCCGCTGAAGTTCGACGCCGAACACGACGCCGCCTACAACGCGCCCGCGCTCGAGCCGATAGCCGCAAAAGGCGGGCACACCACAAATTTGACGCAAAAGCAAATGAACGGCATGAAAGTGTTTAATTTCACGATGACTGTCGTCCCCAAAAAAATCCGTGCGTTCATGCAAAAAATCGGCATAACCGAAAGCGATATCGACAGCCTCGTTCTGCATCAGGCGAACAAACAAATAGTCGAAACGGTCTGCCAGCAAGCGGGTTTTCCGCTTGAAAAGACATCGTTTAAAACATTCGAAGAGTTCGGCAACCAGACCGTAACGTCGATTCCCGCCGCGCTTTGCCACACGCTCAAAGAAAAAATGACTTCGCCCGAAGGCGTGAAGGTTCTGTATTCGGGCTTCGGAATAGGGCTTGCGTGGGGCAGCTGCGCAACTACATTCAAAAACCTATCATACGCCGAAATAAATACATTTGAATTGACAGAAGACAGAAAAACGCGTAGCGATTACGTCAATTATTGGAGAGATTATATCAGCTAGAAAGAGACAGATGACAAAGCAAGAATTCTTCGAAAAAATTTCCGATGTCCTGCAGCTCGACGAACCCGCAACTGCCGCCACGGAATTGACCGACGACATTTGGGATTCGGCGGCACAAATGGCTATAATGGCGTTTTTCGGAAAGGAATTTGCCCAACTCATCACTTTTGACGACATCGTATACTCCAATACAATAGGCGACTTGCTCGAACTGGCAAAAGAACATATTTCCGACTGACGCGGAAATTTCGTTTCTTTTCAAATTAAATTCACTATGCCACAATCAAAATTTGAACACGTCAAAGTTGCAGGGCTTCTCACCGTAGTTCCGCAAAACGAAATCTGCATTTACGACGAAGCGCAGTATTACAACAACAACGTAAAGAAAATCGACCGTATGCGTAAAATAGTCGGCTTCTGGAAACGCAGGGTAGCCGATATAGGCACAACTCCCTCCGACTTGGCAATAGATGCGGCGAAAAAGCTTTTCGAACAGTCGGGCATTGATAAAAAAACAATCGACGTACTCATTTTCGTTGTCCAAAAGCCCGACGTTATAAATCCCGCTACGGCGTTCTACATTCACAGAGAATTGGATTTACCCAAGTCCTGTATGTCGTTCGACATAAATCAGGGTTGTCCGGGCTGGGTTTACGGAATGCACGTTGCGCACGCAATGGTGGAATCGAAGGCATGCAAAAGAGTTTTGCTGCTCGCAGGCGACACGCCCGCCGAATACGCCGATCCCAAAGACAGAGAAAAAGCACCGCTTTTCGGCGATTCCGCCACGGCGACAATTCTTGAATATTCGGAAGAAAAACTGCCCGCAACCTACTTCGACCTCGGCAGCGACGGAAGCGGTTTTGAAAGCCTAATAAAACCTGTGGGAGGCGAAAGAATAAAAATCTTCGATAAATCATCGCGTTTCTACGACGAAGGAGACGCCCTTTTCGATATTTTCGAAAAAGGCGATAGAAAAGTTTGCCTTGCCTCAGCAAGATATATGGACGGGCTGGCAATTTTTGATTTCACGATGAATGTAGTTCCCGATAAAATCAAGGCGTTGATGCAATATGCGGGTGTTGCAGAAGCCGACATTCCCTACTTTATGTGCCATCAGGCGAATAAACAAATTGTCCAAACCGTGGCGCAACGTATCGCCTTTCCGCTTGAAAAGGCGTCGTATGAGGCTTTTGAAAACTACGGCAACCAGACAATGAATTCAATTCCCTCACTGATTTGTATGAAATACAAGGAGAATTTCGGTGAACCCGTAAAAATCCTGTGCGCATCGTTCGGGAACGGATTAAGTTGGGCATCGTGCGTAATTACGCTCGGGGGGAAAGGGACTTTCTGCGGCGGCGTTCAGACATTTGAAAAGCCGAAGAATTTCAAGACAAGAAGAGAACTTATTTCCAACTGGAAAAACAAAATATTAGGAGACAAACATGAATAAAGAACAATTTCTCACCGAATTACAAGATGTTCTGCAACGCGACGATCCCGTCCTTGAAAACGACGTTCTCGCCGACTACGACGAATGGGACAGCCTTTCGAAAATGGCTATAATGGCGTTTTTCGACAAAGATTTCGGCGTAAAAATTTCGCTCAAAGAAATCGGAGAGCTCAAAACGGTTAAAGATTTGCTCAATTTGGCAAAGCTCTAAAAAATGCCTCTGTTTGCAAAAGAACAGGTCTTTTTGGTAACGGGCGCAAGCTCTGGTATCGGACAAGGCGTCGCGCTGAAGCTCAACCAAGAAGGGGCGACGGTCGTCGCCATAGCGCGCCGCGCCGACAAGCTCGAGGAGACCAAAGCCCAAGCTTCCGCGCCCGAAAAATTCTTCTGCGAAGTAAAGGATTTGGCGGAAGACATTGCCGATTTGCCCAAATATATGAAGAGCCTGAAAGACAAATACGGCAAGCTTTCGGGGCTCGCATACTGCGCGGGGATTGCCAGAATAAGCCCCTTACAATGCATAGACTACGGCGAAATGAAACAAATGTATGACATCAATGCATTTGCCCCGATAATGATGTTGAAGGGATTTGCCGACAGGCGCGTCAACGCGGGGAAAGGCTCGGCGTGCGTTTTATTTGCGTCAATCGCCGCCCATATTTCGGCAAGGGGGCAGATTGAATATGCGGGTGCAAAGGCTGCTATAACGGCTGCGGCAAAATCGGCGGCACGCGAAATCGCGCCGAATGGCGTTCGCGTCAACGTAATATCGCCCGCGGATATTTCAACCCCGATGACGCACAGAGACCCCGACTATTTAAAAAACAAGGCAAACATCTATCCTCTGGGAGTGGGAGAAGTTGCCGACGCGGCGGAACTCGCCGTTTTTCTGCTTTCAAAAAAATCAAAATGGATTACAGCCCAAGACTACGTTCTTGACTGCGGAGCATATTGATTATGAAAAAGATATTTATTGTAGGCGGAGGCGGATTCGCGCGCGAATGCCATTTGGCTTTGGAGGTTCTGATAAAACACAAGCCCGAATTGGGATTGTCGTTCGGCGGATTTCTCGGACACAACGGCAACGTTGTCGACACCAAAAGCCTGCAACATCTTTTTCTCGGCGATGTCAAAGACCACGTTTTCAAAGACGGCGAATACTGCGTAATCGGCGTCGGCAGACCCGACATCAGAAAAAAAATATTCGACGACTTGAAGGCAATGGGGGCGAAATTTTACACGCTAATTGCCTACGATTGCCTTATTGGCGAAACTGTAAAATTCGGCGAAGCCAACATCATATTCAGCTCGTCATTCACCTCCGAAATAACAGCAGGCGACGGCAACCTTTTCAACGGCGAGGTAATTGTGGGACATGATTGCAAAATAGGCAACTTCAACTTTTTCGCCCCGCGCACGAATATTCTCGGCAACGTGAAAATAGGAGACGGCAACACAATCGGGACTGGTTCCGTGCTATTGCCGAATTGCAAGATAGGAGACAACAATAAAATAGCCCCATTGAGCGCGGTATACAGAGGCTGCAAAAACGATTGCCATATGCTCGGCAATCCCGCAATGAAAATTTAGCATTCGGAGAAGTTCATATGTTGGAGAAGCTGTCGGAGATTATCAAAAACATCGAAGCGAACAAGGAAGAACCATTTACAAAGGAAATCACCCCCGCAACATCGCTGCGCGACGATTTGCATTTCGACTCGTTCGACCTCGCCGAGCTTACAGTGAAAATCGAGGCGCAATTCGGAGTCGATGTTTTCGAGGACGGCATTGTCTACACTGTCGGGGAAATTCTCAAAAAGCTCCCCGATGAATAAGCCGTTTCTCCCCGACCTCCCCTC